>Ga0307990_1000156_pt1 | contig 65202 bp, 62 predicted proteins | sample EllFjometagen129_FD_203168 | JGI IMG/M metagenome (GOLD analysis project Ga0307990, IMG submission 203168) | Marine microbial communities from Ellis Fjord, Antarctic Ocean - #129 | ecosystem: Environmental > Aquatic > Marine > Unclassified | place: Southern Ocean | collected 2014-10-08
CAGCCAAAAAAGTAAGGGTGCCGGATGCCGGGTCCAACACCGTCACAGAATTACTCGCTATGCCGTCAGCCCTTCCAAAGCGATCCTTTAAAATATGGTGAAGTGAACTTACAATATAGGAGACAACTGGTTCAGGCGTATAATAGACGCCACGCCTTTCCCGGGTTTTTGGATCATATTCGGCAAGAAAGGTCTCATAAAAATGGACAACTGGGTCTTTCCCTTTGCCTTCTCTGAAATAATCCTGAAGGAGTTTGTTTACTTCCGCCACTGACAATACTTCCGCTATATCATCAATAATCCATTCCATTTGGGCCGGAACGTCTTCGAGTGATACAAACCGGAAAATATCTCTTAATATTCCAATAGTGCGGGGAATATTGTCATAAGCGAGTTTTCTGTTGAAACCGTTTTTTGTCCGCATGCGGGCGGCAAACAGACCATAAGTGATTGTTTGGGAATAGAGATCAGCAAAGTCCTCTTTTGAAAGCCCGCTGATTAAAAACTGCCTGAATGCTTCATAAAAGCCAAGGATAAAGCCTTTGCCGGTTTTTTCTTCCTCTGCCAGTTCTTCGGCGATTACCTCATCCTTTAAAAAGGACGTGCGTTTGGCCAGCTCTATTGCCAGATCTTTTGCATTGTAAACTTTAGGCAGAGAAAAAGAATAAAACTCTTCAATAAGCTTTATAAAATCAGGTTCTTTTTCAACAGGCGGAACCGTTTTGATCTTATGTACGATAAAAGGTCTGGCGATTAAGACTTTGTTGACAAGAATGCCGTTTCGATAAAGCCGGAACTCGAAAAAATTGGTTAATATCAGGTTGGGGAATGTGTTTCTGTACCTCTTTAGCTGTTCTGAATGTTCTATCAAATCTAAATTTTCGATTGTTGGGGCTTTGGCCTCTATATATCCTACAATATGCTGCTTTCCATCCCAGATCCGGAAATCAGGATTGCCAGCCTCAGTGGCTTTGGGGAGTGTTGTAATGTGAATTTTTCGTTTACCGAAGGATTGGGCTACTTCTTTCAAGAATGCCTCAAGGGTCGAATAATAACTTTCCTCTCTGGCATCACCTTGATTTGCGGTCTCAAAAATCTTTTTCAGATATGATTTAAGCATTCAGATGACCTTGAATTTAAATATTGAAAGCAAATATCAAACGACAACATACTCTTCAACGGACGCGGCTTTTTGCGCTCCGCTGGAAGAGATGGTTATAAATATTCGATATCTAATAGTGCAATTATAATCCAAAGGGTTTCATATTATTTCTGCTGACGTCTGATGGACCATGCCAACCTAACTCATTAAGTAAAATTCTCTCTGTTAGGATATTCCAACTATCAAATAAACCTATCAAGGTATTAAATTGAATATTATCTCCATGTACGATTGCATTTCTAATATCAATTAATTCTTTTATTGAATGAATATCATCAACATTTATCCCTCTATCTCGTATAAATTTAGCTTTAATTTTATCCTGTTTTTGTTGAAGCCTTTTTTTTAGTATTTTCTCAAATAATGTGTTCCACGATATAATTTTTGCTTCCATAGAATAATCAAAGCTGGATAAATAATGCTTTAATAATTTTGTTATATATTTCATTTCATGTTTAACAATGCATGATAGGGTTTGTTTTAAATAATCTTGGAACTGTAAAATACTGATTAATCGAGTTGTTCTTGTATCCTTATAAAAAGTTGTTCTTGTATTGTAATTTATGACAAATTGATCGTTAATTTGGCCTTCACATTTAGACCAATTAAGACGACGCCTCTCAGCAAATGATGACAAAGCTAACACTAATTCAATAAATGGAAACATCGTTCTATAAAAATGAAATAATGATCCGATTTTTTTCTTTGGTTTAACTATAATCGTATTAGCACTATTCTCACCAATAAATTTTTCTGTTTCAATTATTTCAATTCCATAACTCTCAATCTCTTCTGTGATAGCTATATTTGATGATAATATTCTCTCAATTTCGCCAGTATATTTATGAGTAGTCCCAACAATTGAAGTTAACAGTTCGCTTTCAGTCAAATAAAATCGAAAACTACTATCAGTATCTTCGGATTCATAATTAAATAATTCTAATGCAAACTTAGGAAAATGGTATTTGGCGAATCCTTCAAACCAATTTTCTTCGATTATTCTTCCATGAGCATCTGATGATATTGCATGTCTAAAAACAACTTGTTTATAAAGTTTTCCTCCCAACTCGTTTATTTTTATACAAAAATTTAATTCTTCAACCGTTCCCTTTTTTATTAATTTGGTAAAAAATTCAAACTCTTCATAATTCTCAAAATACAAATAAAGATGTGGGGCTTCTTGAGTATTTTTAGGCAGCCATAAAAAGCATTTTGTTGGGAATTTTTTAATTGGTTTTTTCCCAATGGATATATCAGTATATGCCTTAGCATATTCTTCCTCAGGTTTTTCTAAAAATCGGCTCATTTTTTTAACTTATCAATTTATAACATGTATTATATGGCCCATTTTATGTAGAAAAATGCAGCAAATTGTAACTTCTCAATAAGTCCGGGTAACAGTCACTGGATTCCCGCCTTCGCGGGAATGACGATTGGGTGTGAACGCCCGTCATTCCGGCGAAAGCCGGAATCCATTGGATGAGTCGCAAAATATGATTTGCGCGGACTTATTGAGAAGTTACGTTTTATCCAGTTTCCAGTTTCCAATTTCCAATTTCGGCATCCAGCATTCGATTCGATAATGCACCATTTTTGGGAGTAAGTGTAAACCAACGAATGAAGGATGCCCATAAAATTACTAAAACAAATCGTTATCCAGAATCAGAGATGACATAGAAACCATGCCGACAAGTTCCCCTTGATCTTCAACCGGAGCTCTCCGTATGCCGGCATGGTAAAGAAGGCGGGCCACATATCGGATATCCATGTCAGCCGGCGCAGTAATGACCGGTTTTGTCATGATTTCGTAGACATTTACTTCTTTGGGCAACCGTCCGGGGATTAACACCCCCCGGATCAAATCCTGGACGGCTATGATGCCCCAGGCATCATCAGGATGCCGTTTTTTCACCACCAAAGCGGAGACGTGCGCGTCCCGCATTGTTGCAGCTGCTTCTTTGGCGGTGGCCATGCCGTCGATGTACACCACCCCCTTATGCATAATGTCTCTTGCCCGCACAATCGGAGTTCTTGCCGAGACCATAATCTTTCTCCCTTTTTAAGACCTAAGTTGAGCGATTAGCTGTTAGCCATTAGCGTTTAGCTTTGAAAAAATCAAGGCATTACATTAATTAGAAATAACACCCAACGGGTGAAAATTTGTAATAGCAAAACATCCTGTAAGCATTAAACTAATAGCTAACCGCTAAAGGCTAATCGCTCAATTTAAGTAAGATAACGTATCAGGCCGGTATTGGTTCGCCCCATCTCTTTTAAAAATACTGGTCACGCACCTCTTCCTTAAATCGCTCCATTTGGCTCTCCAGGCCGATCACTTGCTCAACCGGCAAAACAAAGGCAATACCGGTCCCCGGTTTACTGAACTCTCCGACGGCGTTTATGGCATCTAAAATATCCTGAACAATATGCTCTTCAACCAAAAACATGATGATGTCGGTCTGGTCCTCCAGGGTGAGACCGAAAAATGTCTTCGCCTCATGCATGCCGGTGCCCCGCGCCAGAATAATTGTCGCACCTGTGGCGCCGGCCTGCTTGGCCGCGTCAACAACTTGATCGGTTTTTTCAGTTTTAACTGGTGCTAAAATGATCTTAAATCGCATGGTTACCCTCCTTAGGAGATTTTTTGCTGCGGTTTACGGACCAGTGCATATATTGAGCATAACCCAGTACGGTAATAATCGGAAACAAACTCGCAAAAGCGATAAGGCCGAAGCCATCCAGGGCCGGGTTGCGGCCGGGAACCGTGGAGGACAATCCCAGGCCGAGCGCAGCCACCAGGGGCACGGTCACTGTCGATGTAGTAACCCCGCCGGAGTCGTAAGCCAGGGGGATGATATTTCTAGGCGCGAATATGGTCTGCGCTACAACGACCAGGTATCCTGCCAGTATGTACATATAGAGTGGTGTGCCGCTGACAATTCGGTAGGCGCCCAGGCTGATGCCGACGGCAACGCCAAGTGCCACTGTTATGCGCAATCCCCACTGGCTGATGGTGCCGGCGGACACCTTATTGGCCTTATAAGCGACCGCGATGAGCGCTGGTTCGGCAATGGTGGTGGCAAAGCCGACCATGGCGGCAAAAAGATAAATCCAGCCGTAGGCTTTCCAGTCCGCCTGGACAACAGCCGCCTCCGAGCCGTAAATGAAAGTTGGGTCCGACAACTGGGCGGCCATTATTTTACCAAGGGGAAACAATGCCTTTTCAAGGCCGGCAAGAAACAGGGCCAGCCCTATAACCACATATACTCCGCCAACAATGAGACGGCGCAGGTGCGGAATAGGCTGACGCAATACCAGCAATTGGAAGCAGGTTATCAGGACAATGATCGGCAGCACATCCCGGCAGGTGGCAAGTAGTATTTTAGCAAAATCAATAAAAAAAGCCATTTGTAGCGCTCCTGTTTGTCAACCGAAAACTATCAGCCCGTAGCCCATGACAAATATAATGGGCAGCAGGGAGGCAAAGGCGATAAGCCCGAAGCCATCCAACAACGGACTGCGGCCCTTAATGCTTGAGGCCAGCCCGACTCCCAGGGCCGCGACCAGAGGCACGGTTACAGTGGATGTGGTGACACCGCCGGCGTCATAGGCCAGGCCGATAATCTCTTCCGGCGCGATCATGGTCATCAGCATCACAATAACGTAGCCGCTTATAATCAGGTAATGGACAGGCCAGCCTAAAATAATGCGCAATACTCCGACCAGGATGGCCAATCCCACAGAGAAGGCCACGGTCAGCCGCAGGCCCAGGGCATATCCCCGAAGTGATTCTTCGCTGGGATCAATCAGGTTGGCCTGACTGGCTATTTTGGCTGCTTCTCCGGCCACGGCAATAAGAGCGGGTTCCGCCACAGTGGTTGAAAAACCGAGGGCAAAGGCAAAAGACAACAGCCAGAAGACGCTGCCTTTGCGAGCCAGGGCATGCGCCATTGCTTCGCCGATGGGAAACAGGCTCATTTCAAGCCCCTGAATAAACAGGCTTAACCCTGTCACAACCAGAAGGGCGCCCAGGACCACCTCACCCAACTGCGGCAACGGCTGCCTGAGAACAACAAGCTGAAAAAAGGCAATAACCAGGATGATGGGCAACAGGTCGGTAAAGGCATCCCGCAGTTTTTTCAGGGCCACAAAAAGCAACCGGGCGTTTACAGTGAGCATTTTTTTCCAAGTCATAGTTTCCGCCGGCTTAGAGAAGTTTCCTCCAGCTATCCCAATCTGAACAGGGGATTATATGGCCGGCCTGAGGATAATTGCAATGAAAAAAAGGAGGTTGGACGAAGTGAAAAGGAAAATTATTTTTTCGACATAGAGTGGATAAGTGGGGCATCCCGCGAAGCGGTTCAGTTCAACAGCATAATTGCTGTTACATAATTGCCGTCACTTGTGAGCATGTCCGGCAACTGTTAAGTTATACACGTGAGCGGCTGCTTTGGAAAAAATTAATCCCTGTCAAACCTCAAAATCAATTATTAACTCAAAAAACCTTAAGTGAAACATAAAAATAGACGAGTAGCCATTACAGGCATGGGGATTATTTCCTGTTTGGGCCTGAATAGAGATGAAGTGCAGACCTCCCTCCGGGAAGGAAAAAGCGGCGTACGTTTTCTCCCTGAACGTAAGGCATTAGGATTTCAAAGTGCGCTTAGCGGTGTTATTGAGGGCTTTGATCCGAAGAGTGTTCTGGACCGGAAGCAGCGTAAGACACTGCCGGAATACGGCCTCTGGGCCTGGTCCGCGGTATCTCAGGCCCTGGAGCAGGCCGGTATTCATCCTGATAAGACTAAGAATATGAGTATCCTCTCTTACCCACTCACGGAGAGTCTCCAAAAAATTTCCAATATCATCCACCTTCATGACCAGTATGTTATAGAAGTCTGTCTTAGCTACCGGTCCCAGTTCTTCCAAAAGCTCAAATGCCGGTCGAAATCCCATTTCACGGACGCTTATGACTACATTCCAATCACGCATGCCATCTCCCTGCCTCTGAAGCTCTCTCAGGTCCTAAGTCGTCAAGTAAAAATAACTTATACATCTTGTTTGTCCTTTTGCTTCTTTTCTGTGTTGCGTGAAGGCTCACATAACTCGTTATGCGCGCCTTAACGCGCCTTGAAAACAAACAAAATTACGGCGCAATCTGTACAACTTATTTTTACTTGCCTCCTAATCGAAATTCTTGAATCCACTCATCATGAACTGGACTGCTATGACAGCGAGTAATAATCCCATGAGCCGCGTCATCACCCGGATGCCGCCCACTCCCATCACTCGATTGATCCACACTCCAAAGTAAAAGATAAGGTAAACGATTATACAGGCTATTATGATCGCGGCTAGCAATAGGACAGTGTTAACAGAGCTGTCCGGTGGCTGTTGCCATACCAAAACAGCGGTTATGGCACCAGGGCCGGCCAGTAACGGCGTTGCCAATGGTACAAGAGCAACATGCTCTTTTTCAACGCCTTCTTGTTCTTCTTCTGAGGTAGTCTTCAGGCCGCTAGGGAACAGACACAGCATCTGTAAGGCGTAAATAAAAAAGATAAAACCGCCGGCCAATTGGAAAGCCGGCAGGCCGATTCCAAAAAAGCGCAAAACAGAATCACCTGTGATACCAAAAAAAATAAGGATAATGCAGGCCGCAAAAGAGGCGATAGCAGCTACTTTACGCCGCTCTGAAGGAGTTATTTTTTCTGTAAAAAGGAGGAAAAATGGCAAGTTGCCCAAAGGGTCCATGATGATCAATAATGGAATCAAAATAGTTATTAAAGATTCTAATATGTGCATTATGACCACTTAATAGTATGTAACGTTGAAATTAGAAAATAGAAATTGGAAATTTGGCCTTCATGGCCACAAAAAACATTCACCTTTCAAATTTTGCCGATATTGAGCATTGCTTCAAGCATATTCCAAAGCCCTTCCTCAGGCCTTGCCTCTATCTCCAATACCCAAACAGGAAGGGGCTTTTCACCATTGGCTGCAAGCTCACGCCAGATAGGTTCTATCTTCACCCTGTCCTTATGTGTGGTCACAAGGGCTTTTGCTCCCTGCTTCCCGGCCTGTGCCATTAATTTGCCCAGATCATCCCTTTTATATGAGTAGTGGTCAGGGAACGCTACTTTACCCCTCAAATCCGCTTTCAGATTCTTCAGGATTGCAAAAAAGAATTCAGGACCGGCAAGGGCACAAACAGCAAATAATGGCTTACCTGCCAGCGCATTAGGCGTTTCAACTTTCCCCTCCATTGAAAGAAGTCTCGTGGCCCGCATCTCACTCAAGAATACAGGCTGGCCCTGGACCATTGTCTGAAGCTCTCGTCTGCCTATCTCCCGGTCAGCGAGAGATAATGCCTCCGCCCTGGTCAACAGAATCGCGGTTGCCCTGGAAAGCGCTGAGACAGGCTCTCTCAGATCACCCCCAGGGAATACCCATTGCGTCCCAAAAAAATTTATTGCTGGCAGCAGCACAAGATCAACATCCCGGGAAAGGGCCATATGCTGGAAACCGTCATCAAGGATGATCACTTGGGCACCAAAGCGCTCAATGGCAAGCCTTCCGCCGGCATACCTGTCTGAACCAACTACAACAGGGATACCCGAAAGGGCTTCGGCCATCATTACAGGTTCATCCCCGGCATCCTGCGGGGAGACCAGCACACTCGTACCGTCAGAGACCACGAGGGGGCCACGCCCTGCCCTTCCTCCATACCCCCTGCTCACAACAGCCGGACGGATCCCCCGGCTCTTCAGCCAATTGGCTACAGCCAGGGCATGGGGGGTCTTTCCTGTCCCGCCAAGGGAAAGATTGCCTATGCTTATCACAGGGCACGAAAGTCTCCTCGTGGCAAGATATCCTCTCCTATATGCCCATGCCCTGGCCTTCATCAGGACGCTGTATGCGGGCGAAAGGGGCCTGCCGAGGGCCAAGAGCAATGATAAGGTACTATCCTTCAAAATATCTCCGAACTTTTACATTAGCCAACCAATAATTAGCCACGGGCGCATTCACACGTTGGGAGAGGGAATCCATACGTGGTTGTTTTGAAAAATGAACATTGATGTTCATTATCAAATTCTTCCGAGCGCCTTTGCTACAAGATCCAGATACCTGGAGACAGCGCCCCGGTTTTTTTGTAAAAGGTCCTTTGCCCTGCCACCCATATTTTTACGCTCAGAAATGTCTTCCAGGAGCTTATTCAAAACTCCTTGCAATTCTTCTTTTCCTGACACACGCCTGCCTCCTCCGCAGGCCAGAAGATCTTCAGCTATCGTACTGGCACTTTCAACATAGGGACCAAAAAGTACCGGCACTCCATAGGCCGCGGGCTCAAGGAGATTATGGCCCCCGATATTCACCAGGGTCCCCCCTACAAATGCTACATCACAGAGGCTATAGCACTTTAGAAGCTCTCCAAGGGTATCCAACACTACTATGTCTACATCACCGGACTTCTCAACCGCACTGCGCCTCACGGCCCTAAATCCCATCTCCTTTGCCAGGGATTCCAGTTCCGGTCCGCGTTTCGGGTCCCTTGGGGCCAGGAGGAGTTGTAGTCCCGGGAATACCTGTTTAAGGCCCTTATGGGCAGCAAGTATCAGTTTCTCCTCTCCAGGGTGCGTGCTTCCTGCCACCCAAAGCGGTGCTGTGGGCTCAAGGCCTATGGCCCCCCTGAGAAGGACCTTTTCAGATTCATCAATTTGGGGCACTTCAAGGTCGTATTTCAGGTTTCCGGGAGCGCTTACTCTGTCCGTGGGAAAACCAAGCCTCAAAAGCCGTTCCCTGTCATAAGGTGACTGCATGGCGAGCAAATCAAAGCCTCCATACAGTATGTCTTTTACCGGTCCCAGATGTGAAAGCCTCTCTGCTGAACTGGAAGACAGGCTCCCGTTTACCAGCATCGTGGGGATATCTGAATGTCGCATGCTCCATATCCAGTTAGGCCAGACGTCTGTCTCAACAAGAATAAAGCAGTCAGGCGATATTCCCTTTATTACCTTGTTTACCAAAGGTAGCAGATCAAAAGGAGCCGTGGTGATCACATGGGCAGTACTGTCCAGCTTTTTTTTAAGGGCAGTGAGTCCTGTAGCTGTTGTGGCGGAGCAGATTATCCCTGCCCCTTGCCATCTTTGAGAGATGGCTGTTACAAGGGCCGATGCTGCATTTACTTCCCCGACTGACAGGGCATGAACCCATATCCTGGGGGACCGCCCCTTGAGGGGAGACAGGTCGGGGAGCCTTCCGAGCCTTCCTGCCAGGTGACCACGGTACTTGGACCTGGAAAGAAAATATAGCAGGGCCGGAGGACCCAGCCACGGCAGGGCCGCAACCTGGAGCAGGTTATATATTATCAGTGCCGGGCGTGTCAGCGCCATGCCTTTATCACAAATATAGGATTGTGAGCCGAGAGTATCCTGCCTTGGCCCAAGGGCCTGAGCCTGGATACCTGTACCTGGCTCACTTCGATCCGGAAACCATCCATGGCAACCTTATCTGACAGAAGCATCAGTGATTCCAAAGTAATAGCCGTAGCGACTACAGGTCCTCTTCCCTTAAGACGACGAACAACTTTTTTGAGAATGGATGGGAGATCGCCTCCTCCTCCGCCTATAAATACCCTGTCAGGTTCGGGGAGTCCTTCCAGGACCTCCGGAGCGTTTCCCTCTATCAGGTCTATGTTTAATGTTTGATACCTGAGGATATTGGCCTTTATGTCCTCGATACGTTCTTTGTTCTTTTCAACAGCAATGATTCTGAGTCCCGGGGCAAGACCCGCGGCCTCAATTGAGACAGATCCGCTGCAGGCACCAATGTCCCACATGACGCCCTTTGAAGGAATCTCAAGGGCCCCGAGGACTACTGAGCGGACCTCGGCCTTTGTAATCAGACCTCCGCTGTGTTGATATGCATCTTCCCTTCGACCGAATCCACCAGTTGCCCAATTGATCTTCCCGGTAAGCACAACGACGTTTAGAGAATGGAAATCCCTGGAAGATGCCTGTTCTAAAGAGTAAGACCCTGTTTTCTGAGAACTGCCCCCCAAATCCTCTGCCACATGGACTGTAAGTCCTTCCATTCCTGCATCCAGCAAGGCCTGCGCAATTTTTCGGGGAGTATTAACAGGATCTGTCAGCAAGGCGATTTTTGTCATGTCCCGGCTTTTCAGGTAAGGATAAAGCTTCTCAATAATGCCAAATTTTCTACCATGGAAGCTCAGGCTGATCAGATCATCCCAGGGTATCTTGAGTTCTGAACATGCAAGCTGAACACTGGTAACAGATGGTATAAAGCAAAGACGTTCAAAAGGAAACTCCCTCAGCAGCAGTCGTCCAATTCCGAAAAACAGCGGATCACCTGAGGCAAGGACTACGACATCTCCCGGCCCTGGCAAACAGGCCTTCAAGTCCTCCAAAAGCTTTTCTACAGGCATAACAGGTCTTAAGGGCTTATCCTCAGGCACCATAAAACTAAAACGCTTTGCCCCGAATACCATGGAGGCCTCACGCAGGCACTCTTCTCCCGTAGGAGAGAGGCCCTCCGGACCAACCCCTAACACATATATTGTTCCCTCTTGTTTTTCTTCTTTCACAGTCTGCGGGTTAGATCTAATTCCTAATCGGGAAACTCTCAACCACTTTTCTGGAATACGACACTAGATGGATTCTTAGATCCTGATCCGGTTTGAGAACAGGCTTCAGCCTTTTAAATGCCTCGGAACAAACCGCCTCTATCATTCTGCCTCTCTCAACACCACGGTCTTTCATTGAAATAAAGATTTCCCTCACGGTATTCGCACCTGAAATGGATTCAAAAGAGATATCCGGGACCAGTGTAGCAAGGAAGGCCAGGGCCTCAGGTGTATTGAGGACACCGTATTTTACATTAGTCTGCTCCCACCCCATGGCCATCTTAATCAGTTTAGACCACTGGCTTGCCAGATGCACCTGCTGAAAAGGGCGTTTTGAAACCTCTTTTAAAGAAAATATTACATAATCTCCCATAGACACGTATGCCTCTTCGGGCAGGCCCAAAAGATGTTGTGCAGCACGCTCCGAGGTGCGACCCGTGGCCAGCACCACCTGGTCCAGGCCTGCTGCCAGGCATACGTCCATGGAACAACGAATGGTTGCGCACCATGCCTCTGCTGAAATGGGCTTTACTATACCGGTCGTACCCAGAATAGATATTCCACCTACTATTCCCAGCCTGTGGTTGAGAGTCTTGGATGCCAGTTCCTTTCCTTTGGGCACACTCACAGTCACTTCAGCCTCAAAACCTGATCTGTTTTCTAATGCCTCTTCCACTGCCTGCCTGATCATTTTTTTGGGAACAGGGTTGATGGCCGGATTGCCCGGGGATATGGCAAGGCCCGGTTTGGTCACCCTGCCGACACCGTCTCCCCCAAGTATCGTGACAGATTTTTCCATTACATCAAGTGAAACAATCCTCACTCTGGAGACAATTTCCGCTCCATGGGTAATATCCGGATCATCTCCTGCATACTTAACCACGCAGACCCATGCGTCACTGTCTCCGGACCTGCCCCATTTGCTGACAGAAAAGAAGTGTCTCGCTCCATTCGGGAAAGGAATAGTCACTCCATTAATATTTGAAACCAAAGGATCCGCTGCCAGTATGGCCGCAGCCTTGGCCGCTGCAGCAGCGCACGCTCCAGTGGAAAACCCCTCTTTTAACGGCCCTTTGACCTTGCCGGTTAGCTCTCGTGCCAACTACCATGCCTCATTGGTGAATCCCTGACCCTTGACCCCCATAAGCGCTAAGTTGTTTTGTAAACGTTCACAGATTACATTAAAGGATGAACGTCGAACATCGAACATTCAACGGCTATTTCTGTTTCCTCTAAAATATCATTTAGTAGCTCAGATTTTTTAATTAGCAGCTTTTCTTCCAGGTCATAAGTCTGTTTCTTCATCTTTTCCCATTCAAAATTCGATGTTGGATGTTCGATGTTCATCTTTTTTTGTCCCCTGACCCTTGTCCCTTGAACCCCTGAACAGTTTGAAGCAATGATTTAGCGTATGTATTATATTGAACGGAAACTAAAAAAATTGTGTCTGAACTGTTTTTCCGTTCAGACACTATAGGCCCGTTATGATAAGACTGCAAAAATACCTTGCCAACGCCGGTGTATGCTCCAGGAGAGCTGCGGAGGTACTCATATGCTCAGGCCGAGTCAGTATAGATGGCGAGATTGTTACAGAACTCGGTTCAAAAGTAGATCCATATACGAATGAAATTCGTGTTGACAAGACCAGGATTCTTTGGAAAAAATCTCCTATTTATCTTTTGCTTAATAAACCTAAAGGGGTCCTGACTACAGTTCGGGATCCCTATGGGCGAATCACTGTAATGGATCTGCTGGAAAAAATTCCGGGGCGGGTTTATCCTGTGGGACGCCTTGACAAAGACAGTGAGGGTTTGCTCCTTCTCACAAATGATGGAACACTGGCCCACCGGCTATTACATCCAAGCCACAAGGTTTCAAAGACCTACCACGCAACCGTAAGGGGGAGACCTTCAAAGACAGTCCTGGACCTTCTTCGACAAGGTGTAGAGATAGAAGGGAAAATGACATTGCCCTGTGAAATGCGTGTGCTGGAAACCATGAGGCGCTCAACGGTCCTGGAAATTGTGCTGAAAGAGGGTAGAAAACGCCAGATAAGGTTGATGCTCAATACGGTAAACCACCCGGTCATCAGACTGATACGTATTAAAATGGGCACTATAGGCATTGGGAAACTACTGCCCGGCAAGCACAGGATATTGACGGGCTCTGAAGTGGAATCGCTGAAGAAGGCAGTGGGATTGATTTAGCAACCATTCCTAATTCCAGCAGGCAAGCCGCTTGTCTGCTAAGTTTTTGTTGTAAGACCATAGTCCTTCATCTTGTATAAAAGGGCAGGCAGGCTTATCTCCAGAAGGCGGGAAGCCTTAGTCTTATTAGCCTTGGTTTCCTCAAGGGCCTTTATTATAAGTCCTCGCTCCAACATCTTGCTGCTCTTCTTAATGGAAAAGATAGATCCATCAAGGGCTGATATAAGAGAAGCACTTTCGTTGGAACCCGCCCGTATCTGAGGAGGAAGATCCCTTGCCCCTATTGTCGGACCATCCGAATAGACCATTGCCCTTTCCATAGCATTTTCAAGCTCACGGATATTCCCGGGCCACTTGTACTCGAGAAAAAGGTGCATTACCTCAGGACTAACTCCTTCCACCTCCTTCTTTAAGCGGGAATTGTACCTTTCTATAAAGAAATCAACCAGTAAAGGAATATCCTCCTTCCTGTCTCTTAGAGGAGGAATAACTATTGATAGTACATTTATTCTGTAAAACAGGTCCTCTCTGAAATTGCCTTTACTCACCTCTTGTGCAAGATCCTTTGCAGTGGCTGCCACTATCCGCACATCTATCTGGATGCAGCGATTATCGCCCAAAGGCCTGATCTCTTCTTCCTGCAGGACCCTCAAGAGCTTAACCTGCAAGGACAATGGCATATCACACAACTCGTCTAAAAATAGGGTCCCTTTGTGGGCTTCTTCGAAAAGTCCTTTTTTGGCCCTGACAGCGTCTGTAAAGGCCCCTTTCACATAGCCAAAGAGTTCACTCTCGAGCAAATTCTCTGGAATGCCCCCACAATTAATTGGTACAAAGGGTGCCTTGGCCCTGATACTATTAAAGTGGATTGCCTTGGCTATAAGTTCTTTTCCTGTCCCGCTCTCACCGGTTATCAGCACAGTGGTCTTGTAATCTGCTACTCTTTCGATGACCTCAAAAATGCGTTTGATCTGAAAGCTCTTGGCTACAATATTGTGAAACGAATACTTTTTGTGTACCTCTGTCCTTAAAAATGCGTTTTCTTTTAGAAGTCCGGTCTTTTCCTCGGCCCTTCGCAATACGAAAAGCAGATGGTTTGAGACTACGGGTTTGAAAATGAAATCACACGCCCCTATCTTTATGGCCTCAATGGCCATATCAATATCGGCCTGACCGGACATCATGATGATGTTGGCTGATACCCCCCTGTCCTTGGCTTTTTTTAGAAATTGGAGTCCATTCTCGGGCTGCATGTAAATATCACTTATTATGTGATCAAAGGACTGTTTTTGTGCCAATTCCAGGCCTTCAATGGCGTTAGCCGCCTGAACAACATCGTATCCGGCCTTTTTAGAGGTCAATATGCCAGCAACTATATTCCGCACGTCATATTCATCATCTATAACCAGAATTCGAAGTTTACTCACAATACTCTCCTAATCAGAAAACTTTCTTAATGTACTAATATTAGCCCCTGGAGATAAAAACCAAGTACCAGGCTGTCATTTCACGTCCCCAGAATAATGATATTAGAGCCGCTCCAGCCAGAAAGGGACCATAAGGTATGGCCATGTGTCTATCTCCTTTCCGGACTGACATTATCGCCAAGCCGGTAACTGAACCCACTGCAGCACTCAATAGGATTACAAGCGGTATTGCCTGCCAGCCCAAAAAGGCCCCTATCATAGCGAGGAGTTTGATGTCCCCGCCTCCCATTCCCTCCCTGCGGGCAATAATATAATAGCCCCATGCCACAAGAAACAGGATGCCACCGCCCATTAGTATCCCCAATAGAGAATCCCACCATGACAGTTCAGGAAGCAAAAAAGAAGACAAGAAGCCAAGGGCGATCCCAGGCAAAGACACTGCATCCGGAATGATTTGATGCTCAAGGTCAACAAATGTCACGATTATAAGACATGATGAAAAATAAAAATAAATAAAAACTTCAGGACCAAGACCAAACTTATGCCAAAGCGCAAGGGCCAAAAGGCCGCTTAATAGCTCCACCAGGGGATACTGCAAGGAGATCCTTGCCCCACAAAAACTGCATTTAGCCCGTAGAAACAAGAAACTCAGTATTGGGATATTTTCCCACCATTTCAGCCTATGGCCACATTTCGGGCAGGCAGAACCAGGCCTTACCACCGATCTTTCTTGAGGCAGCCTGCATATGCACACATTCAAAAAGCTGCCGATACAGATCCCCAGCGAAAAGACCAGAAAGGGCCAAATGAATGCCGGCAGAGTAATCAAATCATTTCCTCGCGTTTTGCTCTCAAACAAAATCTATAAATTTTGCAATAGGTTCAGATGGTTTCAACTTTCCCAGACTCACCTGGCATGTCACAAAGCTTCAATCGACCCCGTTTGACTAATTCCAGATAATTTTCTCTTATTTCCTCGAGCTGAGATACACCCTTTAGAAATCGTGAGTACAAACTATAGTATTCTGACTGGTCAGGCTCAAATCTCACCTGAACAAACTGGATGCCGGCTCCTGACTTCGTCTTGCCTAAATGCTGCACATAACCCTTAAGAAGAATTACTCCAATCACAGGCAACTCAACGAGCAAGTCAGTGATGAATCCTACAGTCATGGAGGAATTTACAGCCACATAACATCCATCTAACGAGATATTGGTACTATATCCCAACATATTGAACTTTGGGAAATATACACGTAAGTTCACTGAATACCGCGGTGATTTACGCTTTTCACTCATGATAATCCTCCTGGAATAGATATCTGCTCACTATTTACAAAAATTACCTGTTGAAGCCATGCTAACTATTTATTTTACTCTTCGGACAGAACGAAGCGTGAGACAAATTTTTTTCAAAAGGTTTAATTAGCCGTGGTAGCAGGGTCCGGCAGTATTGATGAAGTATCTCTTTTTAGGATAGGGCTCTTGGACCAGTGGCTGCCGACACTTTCTTTTACAGCAAAATTTACAGGAGGGACGAGTACAGGTAAGGCCCTCACATGTTGTACTTTAATGGTATCGCTTGCCGTACATTCCCGTGCCCATTCACCATCAAGCTGTACAGGAAAATTCTGTTTCCCGATAATTTCTACAGAACAGGCCTGACAAGTGGCTATGGGACTTGGAAAAAAAGTAATGCGACCTCTCAATAGCAGCCCGAGATATGCCATGACAGTGGGAATGACATAGGCTTCTAATTTCCCATCGCTCCAGCAAGACGCGGATGAAAGAGACCCGCCAGCTGCATAATATTCGATATTAGAAAGGATCAAAGTATCATGGTCCCTTAGCCTGATTTGATTCATGCTCCCCTTTTTATCAAAGAAACACACATCCATTTTGGTCGAACCAAACTTGAGCATAATCGAAAGCATATGTTTCAGGCCAAGAGCAACATAAAGAAACTGATTCCATCTCTTTCCAAGATTATGACAAAAACGTTTCATGCGTATTTGTGAAACAGACGCTACTATCCTTGCGTCCAGGCCAAAACCTGCAGATCCTATAAATCCGGAGTCCTCTCCGCAGGACCAGAGGTCCATTGCTTCAACCTTTCCGGCGTTAATCCCTGACCGGAAATGATCAAGGCCACCCTGATTCCATACTTTCCACCAGCCCAGGCTTCTGGCTAGATCGTTGCCTGTACCAAGCGGCAGGATGGCAAGCGGTGGGGGCCTATCAAGGGTGCCAAGTATGCGTGCAACCGATGATACGGTACCATCACCTCCTGCAACCACAATCAGGTCACGGCCTGGAGCCAAGGACAGTACCTGAGTCTCCAGATGTTCAGGATCAGTGAAGACAACATGCTTGCCGAGATCTTGGTCATGCAGGGCACGCTCTAGTTCAGCGGCAATTTTTTTTCCCGCATGGGCCCCGGATATGGGATTTATAAGAAAAAGACAATCCATAATTCCTTGCTAGAATAAGCTGAAATAATTAGATTAGAAACAAAAAAAATAACTTCTCAATAAATTGAAATAGATTACATGTTGCGACTGTCCACTGGATTCCGGCTTTCGCTGGAATGACAGGCGCTTATACCCAATCGTCATTCCGGCGAAAGCCGGAATCCAGACATCTTACCCTGAATTATTGAAAAGTTACTCAAAAAATGCCTATGGAACCTAATAATTTTCGCATTCTGGTAGTAGACGACGAAATACCCTTGACATCTCTCCTGGGCCGAATCCTCACTCAGGCGGGCTATCAAGTAAAATCCGCCAACAGCGGTATCAAAGCCTTTGGCACAATTGGCGATTTTTCTCCTAACCTTGTAATCACAGACCTCAAAATGCCTGATATCAGCGGCCTCGACCTTTTGAAAAAGGTGCGATCAGAAAGACCGGAAATCGATTTTATAATACTTACAGCTTATGCGACTGTGGAAAATGCTGTGGAGGCTATGAAGGAAGGGGCTCTAGACTATCTTATAAAGCCCCTCAAAGATCCGGATGAATTGCGGATGACGGTAGCAAGAGTGGTGGAGCGCCAAACCCTCATGGCGGTGGATACTCTATGGAGAAATCAACTAGCAGAAGGCCTTCCGCCTACTGATATCATTTTTGCCGGCATGAAGGATGTATGGAGCGAAATACAGCATGTGGCCAAGACAGACGCCACAGTATTACTTCAGGGAGAAAGCGGTACTGGAAAAAGCCTTGTAGCCAAAGCTATTCATCATTTGAGCGAGAGAAAAGGTCCGTTTGTAGAGCTCAATTGCGCTGCAATACCTGAAACGCTTATTGAGTCTGAACTCTTCGGACACGAAAAAGGGGCGTTTACCGGAGCGATTAAGACCAAGAGGGGAAAATTTGAACTTGCCCAGAATGGGACCATATTCCTGGACGAGATAGGGGAAATGCCATTGTCCGCTCAAGCAAAATTCCTGCGCATACTCCAGGAAAGGACATTTGAAAGGGTGGGAGGCACTACCACCCTCAATACCAGCGCGAGAATAATTGCCGCCACCAACCAAAATCTGATGGCAAGGATACGTGAAAAACGCTTTAGGGAAGACCTTTACTATCGTCTGAATGTTTTTCCAATTACCCTTCCTCCTTTGAGAAAACGCCTTGAGGCAATACAGGTGCTGACCAACTACCTTGTCCGGTCAATATCTACGCGGGTGGGGAAAAAAGTCTCGGAAATATCAGATGACACCTTAAAGCAGATAAAATCCTACAAATGGCCAGGCAATGTGCGGGAACTACATAATGTCATTGAACGAGCCATTATCTTAAGCCGGGACTCCAGGCTGGCACTGCCTCCGTTAACAGCCCCACTTATTGAGGTTACGCCTGAATCAACCACTAAACGGCTTCGCAGTATACGAGACCTGGAAAAAGAAGCCATTGAGGCAACCATCAGGGAAACAGATGGACATAGAGGTAAGACCGCGAAAATATTAGGTATTTCAATTAGAACACTTCAGTACAAACTAAAGGAATATGGTTTTCTAAAATAGATGGCACGATGTTTGCTTATAATATATACAAACAAACACAATTATTCTTCCCAACCCTCCTCTCCCCGAAGGCCTTCTTGGAATTTTTCAAGGAGGCCTTCTTCTTTATGTTGCCACATCCTTTCTTGGAGACTTCTAAGAGGTGCTCCAAACTACAGCCTACTCACAAATTCCGGGCTTCCCGGATTTAAATAAAAAACGGTTATTCCCGAGAGGCTCTCGAATTAGAAATTCCGGAATGCCCATCAGAAATACCGGACACTAACCAGGAAAAAATAGTGCAAAAATTGCAGAAATTAAGTGCAAAAATTGCAGAAATCTGCAAAAATTGCATGTTGTGTTTATTACGATCTGGATTAAAATCTGTAACTTCTCAATAAGTCCGGGCAAATCATATTTTGCGACTATCCAATAAGAAAATAGGTCCCATATACAGTATGCTATATGCAGAATGACCGCAACATATAGCGACCCAAGAGCAGATAATGGCTTATATGAAATATCCAGTGAAATGATAAAAATTTTTGATATTTTCAGTAAATTGATTTAATAACGTATAATTGTCCAAAAGGTATGCAATCTGCATATATTTTCTTGAGCATTTTCAGAAAACAAGAATATTGCTGGCATTTCCCCAAAGTCGATCAGAGGCACAGTAAGTAGCCATGAATGTCCATAAGGTAGTTGAGCCAAAAGTTGTTTATTATTTCTTTTTTTTCTTATTTGCCATTTTATTATTGACCAATACCAACTCTGCTCATGCCAGAAGTATTGGTTACGACGAAAATACAGAGATAGTAATCAGAGGAACTATCAAACAATGTGCGGCAAGGCCATATATGAAACTCCAGTGCTTTACTCTTCAGTCCGGATCCCGAATTTTCAGGGTCATTGTTGCTCCGCGATGGTTTGTCAGGCGAATCGCGCTTAAACTCAATGATGGAGAAAACGTGAAAGTGGTGGGATCAAAATTCTTCGGCAGAGATGGATGCCTTTGTCTATCAGCAAGATCTATAAAATTTCTCTCCTCAGGCAGAAACGTTGTGCTGAGAGACAGGAGTTGCAAACCTGTCTGGCAAAATTCCTGTGTGCGAGAATCTTCCTGTATTCGTATTTTTTATCAATCCCCTTAATCAATATCATTTTTTAAATACATGTCCTTTCCTGATTCCTTTTCTTGTCGAAACCAAATCCTGTCCAAACGGGATCGTCTTTCCTTCTCTACCATGAACTATCTGAGTAAAAAAATTACTGACAGCTTCAGAAAACTTGAAAAATACAAGAACAGCAGGATGCCACTTATCTATGTTTCTTTCAGAAACGAAGTAGATACACATCAACTCATAAGAGAGAGGCTCAATAGCGGACTTGAAGTGGCTATCCCTAAGACAGATGTCACAAACAGGCGGCTCGAAACTTATCTCTTGAAGGATTGGGAAAAAGACCTCAGGCCCGGAGCCTACGGAATACTGGAGCCGGATGTAAGAGTGGCCTCATTAATACTACCATCCCAAATAGACATGGTAGTGGTTCCCGGCAGTGTATTTGACCGCCAATGCGGCCGATATGGTTACGGAGGAGGATACTTCGACCGTTTTTTATCCATAGAGGCCCCGCAAGCCCTTCGCATAGGACTTGCCTTCAGCCTTCAGGTCCTTCCGAAAATTTCCCTGAAAACCCATGACCAGAGAATGGACATTATCGTAACAGAAAATGAAATACTGCGGTGCAATCGCCAAGCAAATTCCTAAAAGCGTAACCGTTCACGGGGTTACAACACCCGTTTTACCGCAACCCACCGAACTGTAAGCGTTTACAGGGTGCTGCAGATGCGAGGCGGAGGGTACGCAGACGTACTCCCTGTACTTCAAGTGCCCGACAACAAAGCAGATGTGGTGCCCTGTGAACACTTACCTAAAAGCAAACCATCAGGAAGCAAGTGTGCCCCTGCCCAGTTCCCGCAAGGCATTCAGTCCTTCTCTGCTTCCCAAGGCAACAACTATATCACCACCCCTGATTATATGCTGAGGGCCCAGAGTTAATGTCATCTCGCCTGTAGACTGTTGAACCGCCAGCACTGTAACACCTAATTTCTGGCGCAGAGCAGCGTCAATGAGGCTTACACCATCCAGCGAGGATTTGAAACCTATCTCCACCTGTTCAATACTGAGGTCAAAGGCGGACGAATGGACTGCCAGGTCCAAAAATTCTGTAACAGTGGGTTGGAGCACTGCAAGGGCCATACGCCTTGCCCCTATTTCATATGGAGAGATGACTCGATTTGCCCCTGCCTGGATCATCATCTTTTCCGCATTGGCATCATCTGCTCTGGCCACGATCGACAGCCCGGGATTCAGCGATCTGGCCGTGAGAGTGATGTACACGTTATCCGCGTCAGTACTTAATACGCAGATAATTCCTTTTGCCCGTTCAACACCTGCCTGAATCAGGATCTCGTCATGGGTCGCATTGCCGGTTACATACAAAAGATTATTTATTTTTATGTCCTGTATAACAGAAGGAACATTTTCTATTATCACTAAGGGATACTGTCGCTCTTTAAGTACCCTGCATATTGACATTCCAATTCTTCCATAACCACAGATAATAAAGTGCTGCTTCAGTTTGGAAATGGTCTTTTCCATTTTCCTTTTTCCCAGGAGTCCCTTAAGATGTCCCTCAAAAATTGCCTCTGCCAGTAACCCAAGGGCATAGAAAAAAAAACCTACACCCATGACAATCAGCAAAGCGGTAAATATGCGTCCTGCCTGACTTAAGGGATGAACCTCATCATACCCCACAGTAGTTAGTGATATGGTTGTCATGTAAACGGCATCAAGGACACCCCAGCCCTCGATGATCACATAACCAGTGACGCCAAGTATCCAGAGGCCAAGGAGAAGTAGAGCTACTGTTAGTAGCCTGCTTTTATCATACATCCTTCCTTACTTTATACGAAATGATCTTGAAAGGACCTTGCTGAAATTCCTTAATCCCAACCGGTAATCAGAGGGAAGGTGCACATGGATAGCTCTAAACCGGGCATCAGAAAGGGCATCGAAGTCTCCAACCGCCTGGGCAAACTGGATATGCCAGAAAGAGACACCGAAATCCGGGATTACCGGATAGTCTTTTGCCCTTTTTCGAGTAAAGATCAAAAAAGCCGCAGAACTAGGGCCACCTTTGTGAATCTGGCCTGTAGAATGGAGATACCTCGGGCCATAGCCCATGGTCGTAGCGCATCCTTTCTTCTCTCTCACAAAATATCGCATCTCCTCTATTATTGCTTCCATCTCCGGATCATAGGGCAAATAAGGGAGAAATGCCAAATAGCCCCAGGTCGGCAGGACATGGAATATGTCTCTCAAGGCCCTTGGAAGGCTCTTCATAGACGCGGCCAGCATCTCTGAAGCCCGGAAATGCATTTGACTGTTTGGATCTACCCAGAATTTTATGGGCATCTTGCCTTCAGCGCGATAGACATCGAGGATTGCTCCGGTCTTTTCTTTTGAACGCCTGACATCCGGTTCATCAAAGGCATTAACATCAAAAAAATGAGAGGCCAGGGCAGTCGCCATCTCCCATAGGAAAAACTGGGCTCCCAGGTCATACAGATCTTCCAGCCATAACTCATAGACAGGAAATTCAGCCTTTCGTAGCTCTGACATAAAACCTTCCAGGGAATCCTCTCCTGGGGTCCCTTTTATCCTCAGGTAGACAAAAATACGTTCTCCACCATAAAATCCTGGAATCCCGGTGGATTCGCCAATAATGGGAACCAGACCTCTGGTCTCTTTGCCGGTACTCTCTGCCACAAGTTGCTCTAACCAAAGGCCAAAGGATTTAATGGGTGAGTCAGCAAGGATGGTCAACTTGTCCCTGCTTTGAACCCCAAACTCTCCCAAGAATTCCCCAAGCATACATCCCGGATTTTTATCCAATGGCATATCCGGACCACACCTGCTGATCATCTCCTCGGCCCTTTGAAGGAGCTTGCCAATATCCACCCCCAACAGGGCCGCCGGAACCAGTCCGAAGTAAGAAAGTGCTGAATACCTTCCTCCTATGTCAGAAGGATTAAGAAAAATCTTCAAAAAACCACGGTCATTTCCCAACTTTTCCAAGGAAGTTCCCGGGTCTGTAATCGCCACAAAATGTGAACCAGGATCAGACACCTCCTTCTCCATCAATGGCCAGAAGTAATTAAACAGGGCATTAGGTTCCACTGTAGTACCGGATTTACTGGCCACTAAAAAGAGCGCTGAATTCCAGTCTCCGCTTCCGGCAACATTCTCCACCTCATCAGGATCGGTTGTGTCAAGGACCTTCAATATGGGAAATCCTTCCTGAGACCCGAAAACTTGACTCAAAACCAGAGGGCAAAGGCTGGACCCTCCTATGCCAAGAAGCACTATCCGTTTGATGCCTCGCTGTCTCACATCTTGTGCGAAACCTTCTATTTCTCCTTGGGCTTCTCTCATCTTTGGAATAACATCCAGCCAGCCAAGACGATTTGTGATCTGTTTTTGAACCTCCGGATCCTTGGCCCAAAGAGACGGATCCTTTTCCCAAAAACGAGAAATTACAGCTTTTCTTTCAATATTTGACAGATATGATGGACGATGAAACACCCGCAATCCTCCTATTAGCAATTTTTTAGCCAGATTCAACTGACGGTAGAACTCTAAGTCATATAGCCCGGCACTGCAAATAATTTATGCAGCAGAGGCTCACGAAATAGTAGATTTTTCTTTTGTGGGACTTTATATTAAATGGTTATGGAAATGTTATCAAATTAGGAGTAAGATATCAAATATGACCATAGCAATTTCCAAAAACAAGAACTCTCAAAAGGCTAAGCCCAGTTCTATCCATATCCATACCCAAGTAAACCCACACCTGGGTCGCCGTATAATTTGTCCACACTGCGGAAATGAATGGAACTTTTACCAAATAGCAGAGGAAGTGAAGCTCACTACGCGATATGTCCAAAACGCCGACGGAAGCTTTACTCCTTTTAACGATGATTCCAGAATTCTAGGAGAAGTAAAACTTTACTGCGGGGAGTGCCAGGCAGATCTAAGCGAATTCCATAACAGGTTTCTGGAGATGCTTTTTTGAATCCTAATCGCCCCCCACTTATTCTCACAGACAACCGCTCTTTCAGAACACATCTTTCAGAGCTTGGGACTGGAGACACAGTGGTCGGACTATTAAACATCAAGCCCACAGAGCAAGTCCTGTTTCTGGACCTTGTGGAGCGCGGTATCCGGCTATTTCCTCCGGCACTAGCCCAGCAACTCAGCAGGTCAAAGTGCCTGCAGGCCATGGTCTATAAAGAGTGGATGGTACCCCATACCTTTGTGGCCAGGGACCGCCAGGACATGATCAAACAAATAAATACCTATGGGCGGGAAAAAATTGGACCAGTAGTCACAAAACAGGATCGTTTTAATTGCGGCCTGGGCATACATCTGTGGTCATCAATCGAAGATGCTTATAATCAGGTATGTTTTGGCTCTCTTGCCTATCCCTTTGTCGTACAACCTTTTATGGAGACGGCGATCGATGTGAGGGTCGTAATAATAGGAGATTATTCCGAGGCCTATTGGCGGAGCAACCCCCACTCATTTCGCAACAACATGTTTTGCGGCGGAAATAGTGGTGAGCACAAGCTTTCATCTGATCAATGCGATCTCTGCAGGAAGGTAATGGAACGGGGAAAATTCCCCAATACTCACATAGACCTCATGGTTACCACGGACGGGACCACTTATTTGGGTGAAATAAACCTTAGAGGAGGCCTAAAAGGAGCGAAAATCTCCGGGCCAGAATATCAAGAACGAATAAAGGCCATGGAGGATGCCTTCGTTAAATCCATTGAGCGGCTCCATTACTCAGCTATGTGATGACTTACGCCGAATCGGCCAAGCGAATACAAGAAGCTCTCACCTTTTCCGTCAAGTTTTTGAGCCGGCCGGGCAATTCCTGTTATCAATTGATTTTGAACCGCAACAAGACCGCATATACTTGCCTCAACGGGTTGCATCATTGACTTAAGGATGTATTTCCCGTCTTCCCACCCAAGAAGCATAAGCCAGTCCCCTGCCAACGTGCTTTCTTCCCTGGGCACTCCGGGGAACAACAGTTCCGGCAGACCATTTCCATCCACGTCAGCAGAAATAAACCATTTTGGGAAACCACCTTCCGGCAACTGAGGGGAAACCCGATTTGAAGACGACCAAAGCAATCGCTCCATTTCATAGACGCAAAGTTTGCCGCTATAGCCGATTGTACAGAGTTCCGGATTGCCATTTCCATTCAGGTCTGACCAGCTTGATCTGATTACAGAAAAATTCTTTGGGCTTGCTATGCGGTGCCTGTACTTAATGCCCTCATGACCGGGTTCCATAAGATAGACCTTTGCCCCAAACATAACATCAGCATCGAAACTCTGCCCCAGAAGTGACTCCTTTAAACCATCTCCGTCCCTATCTACAAAGACAAGCCACAAATTAATATCATCCTCTATCAGGCTTAGTGTAAAATCCTGGCAACTTAACAACATTGAGCGCATTCCTGCTCCATCCAGCAAGGCATTTAACACTATCCATCCATGAGTTTTTACTGCGGAAAAACCAACCAGACGTCCAGGCCCGCAAAACCGGTAAAAGGCAAGTTCTCCCGGACTTCCATAATGGCCGACATATAGACCTGATGGCAAAAGATAGACTATCTCAAGCTCACCGTCTCCATTGAGGTCAAGGATATCAACCTGAATCGCGTTTTCCGGCAGACGTCCCACAAGTCGCGCTTTGTCCAAATCAAAGGACTTGAGATGTGTCTTGAATTTTCGGTTTCCGGTGTCATACCGGTGTTCCACATAACCTACTTCTTCAAAGGTATCTGTACTGTATTTTTGTCTTTCAGAACTATTTGTTCTAGAAACAGGATACTCATGTAAAAGAACCGGATCAGGACCATAGACTTTCAACCCATCCTGCTCTAAAGCAAAAAGTAAAACAATACCCAATGTCTTCATTGACTGAGGGTCTAGCACATCGGAAGGGACGTCAGAGGGATCCAACCAAATAAGATCCGGGAAGGCATGTTCTAAGTCCTGGCGCAATTCGTTGGCAGAGCTGAGATCTGATCCAGCCACAAAGGCAGCTGCCATGTCACTGTACCGCATTGCCGGCTGTCCGACACTCAGGGGCCCCTGGGCGGTTACTACTTCACATATAGATTTGCTATCTTCAAGTTGAGTTACTCGAATGGTAGCCAACGGTTTCTTAATATAACCAATTATCTCACCGTCATCAGGGTCGATAACCGGGGCCCCTTTGCCATATACATCAAAAAGATCCCCTACATTGACACCATGGACCTTCCCCTTGTCCAATATCAAGGAGTATCCGGAAACTCCAGCAACTGTAGCGGATAACGGAGCGAAGTCTTTCAGCAGTTGATCGTATGAACATATGGGATATGACTTTGAATAACCTGGAACAGCCTGTAAAAAAACACAACAAATTAAAAACCCTACGATTATCGCAAACTGAAGGGTTTCACCAATATGATTTAACACAGCAGAATCCCGGAAAACCAAAAGCCCTCCAATAAAAAAAGCCCTCACTTTTTGGTAAGGGCTTATCAGTCAGTCTATCTCGCCTTACGGCGAAAGGATTAAAGACCTAGACACAACCAGTCGGCTTCGGAAGGCCAGCCATCTTACAGGCTCCCTTACCAGGGCCGGACGGGAATAGTTCATAGACTTTCTTTAAGGGAAAACCTGTTGCCTTCGAGAGGATACGTACCATAGGTGCAATACCGTTCTTCTTGAAGTACTCCTGGAGCACATTTACAAGCGCCCAATGTTCTTCGGTTATTTCCTCAATACCCTCTGTCGATTTCACATAGTCCATCCAATTACGGTCCCATGCGTCGATTCCCCCCAGGAGAAAACCGTCCTCGTCAATGTCGTATGTCGTTCCTCCAAAATCAAGATCTGCCATATTGTCCTCCTTAAAGAATTAGTTTGCATGATTACAAGCAGCAAGGCATATCCATGCTTAAAATTTAGTGAATGCATACTATAACATAAATTTTTTGTCAAGAAAACCAGACTCCTCTGTCGAAAATTCTTTACAGGATATTTCTCCCTGATTAAAGATAGTTACACTCCAAAATATACTATGGCATCTCCCAAATATAAATAAATCCTAAGAAAGAGCCTGAAGTTCCTGCATCTTATCTCTGGCCCAACTGAGGTCCGGATTTAACTCAAGGGCCATCTCATACCACCTGATTGCCGCATCCTTCATGTTCAATTTTTGGAGGTTGCTGGCTATATTGGCATAATCAATTGCAGATCCCGGATCGATGGATATCGCCTGCTCAAAGGCATCTATGGCCTTGACGTGTTTCCCTATACGATAAAAACAGTATCCCAGAAGATTATGAATTTCCTTGAGCTCCGGATTCGAGTCCCTGGCACGCTCAAGCTCCTCTATCGCCTTGGTAAAATCCTCCAATTCCTTATAGCATACCCCGCGATGGCAATAGATGCTTGCCACTTCCTCAGGGGCGGGATTGAGCATAAATGCCCTGTTGTACCATTTAAGCGCCTCAGCATAATCCCCAAGCTGTTCATGTGCATGTCCGGTATAAAAGGCTGTATCATATCGTTCTGAGTACAGATCGTCTATGGTAGTCAGGATAGAGAGTGCCTTTTGTGGATGTTCTGTCGAGTCAACCAGGCGGGCACAATGGAATGCCACATCAAGATTTCTGGTACGGTCCCTGAAGTGATTTCCAGGGATTACTGCATATACTGCAGGAACAGCCAGCTCAGGGTCTGTGATATCAACCAGATATGCCTTTAAGCCGATATCTGCCAGGGCCTTGCACAGCCCTTCAACCTCGAGCCTGAAGTTTTCCGAGCTACAATTCGGCATGGATTCTACAGAGACTTGAGAAGGATTATCAAGCACATATGAGGCCTCATCCAGGCTCGAAAATTTAGGAAGTCCGCTCTCTACATACTCACCTTCTCTATCAAAGTCTCCAGCCAGTTGTGCCACCTCTGTAAGTGCCCTTATTACCGCTCGCTGAGGATCAGGAGCTGTCCCGGCAGTGTATACTATCTCGCTACTGGATGGAAAAGTCGATGGATCCCAGGCAATGGCTCCAACTGTCGGGATACCGAGATCAAGAGAAAAATCTTTCAGCACCAGCTCTATATTCAGGCCCTGGAATTTTGTCAAAAGTTCTCTGGCAACAGGATCTTTGATGGTATTAAGTTCTATGGTCGGAGTAGACAGCTTTTTATGGGTAATGATGGAACAGACATGACGTTCAACTACCTCTGAAAGGGCCTGGACGGCTGCTTCTTCAAATGAATTCCCGGAAGCTGAGCCATTATACTCGTTTAAAGGCCAAAACCACGAGAAAGGGAGCCAGAACTTTCCTCCGTCGGTGGGGCAAAAAGCCTTTACCCAATCAAAAGTCAGGGTCTCAATCAACCTGCCTGCCTTTGAGATAGCCTCTCCATCATGGTATTTAAGGTGCAGTGCCTTAAGCATGTCTTCCAGAGGTACTGCACCGGCCTCAAGGTCCATGCGCCTGCAAGTCCTGTGTTCCCTTTCTTTCACGAAGTTAAAAAGGCTGAAGCGTTCTACCAACTCCATCACTGCACTTGCCTCTGCCTGGACGGGAGTAGCACCCTTACCCATCTGCCTGGACGTACCGGTCAGACGACTGACAGACGGGCTATACCTGCTCACATATACCGGTATTCCCAACCTGCCTTTGTCTATACGTTCGGTATCCTGAAGAATAGGCACTCCAAGGCTGTCAAACCGGTTCTGGACCCATTTCAGGGTCTCATCCGCCGGCCTTGCTTTATCAAGAGCAGCGCCTGATTCTTTAAAACTGTCTTTTAAAAATCCCATAGTCTGCGGGCTTCTGAACAGAGATTACTCCACAAAAGGTATAATAGTTTCTTCTATGAGCGTCTCGGCATCATACCAGTCTTTCTGTTCCTCGCCATGAACTTTTCCTCCTCTCATCTCAAAGAGGCTATAGGCCACGTTGGTTACCCACTGGCATTTTACATTTTCCGGCGTCTCATCTTCAAACATCACATAGGCCATACTTGTCCCTGGAGGTCCCTGGATCTGCATCCCCACTACCGGATTAGAGGCCTCTTCGTCCCTGATGAGATAAAAGGCCCTGGGTACTTCGACACTATGGCTCAAGTGGGCCAGATTCTCAATATCCATGCCTCCCAAATAGATATCTACTTTTCGCGCCTCCGGGTCATAGTCTAAACCAACCAGGGGCAGACCGGGTTCTCCAACTACTATGTCTTCTCCAAGGGTCAGACTGGCCCTTCTGAACTGATTTTGACGATTAAAATCTTTAACAAAGCTTGGCCATTCATTTTTCAAGATCCGCATCTTTTTCATATCCTTGCCTCCACAAATAGCTTAACAAGTGAGTAAAAATACATATAAATATTTGTACTATTTAGGCCTCTTGTCAAATCAAAAATGCAAAAGTGCAAAAAAGATATACTACCCATCATACTACACTAAGAAACAGGATCATAATGGGAAAATACCATGGTGAAGGTACCTCTGCCCTGGGATATGGACCGGAGTTTTGTGGAATAGCCAAACATTCTGGAAAGCGGAGCAATTGCCTTAATAACCTGGATTGGTCCCCTCGGCTCAATCTGTTCGACTCTGCCATGACGACTGTTTAAATCTCCGATTACATCACCCATAAATGATTCCGGTACCAACACTTCCAAGCCCATAATGGGTTCAAGGAGCACCGGATCAGCCTGTCCACAGGCCCGTTGCAGCCCTATAGAAGCTGCAGCCCTGAAAGACACATCGGTAGAGAAACCTTCTTCAAAGACAGCATTTTTTAATACTACCTCAACGTCTATTATGGGGAAACCCTTTAAAACGCCGCTTTCGAGTCTCTGTTCTAATGTTTCCAAAATAAGAGCTTCATAACCCTCGGGCAGGCTTTCAGGCTCCAGCTTACTGACCACACGATTGGTATCCCCCCTTTCTCTGGGAGAGACCTGGATGACTACAGTAGCTGTCTGACGTCCGCCGCCTATCTCACGGTCGAATCGTTCTTCTATCGTAATGGACTTTTGGATAGTCTCCCGATAGACCACTTGAGGTTTACCCACTGTTACAAAGGCATTAAACTCTCTAAGCAGCCTGTGGACCAGGATTTCCAGATGTAGCTCTCCCATACCGGAGATAATTGTCTGGCCAGTTTCTTCATCAAATTTGACCTTGAAGGTAGGATCTTCCTCAGACAACTTATTGAGAGCCGAATCTATTTTTTCTTGATGTCCTATAGTCTTGGGCTCCACAGCGACAGAGATCACAGGCTGGTAGGTCTCAATTGGCTCAAGGAGTATAGGGTGTTTCTGATCACAAAGTGTGTCTCCTGTTGAAGTATACTTAAGACCCATAACAGCCACTATGTTACCTGCTCCGGCCTCTTTGATCCTTTCTCTCTTGTTGGCATGCATCTGCAAGATCCTGGCGGCCTTTTCCTTAAGCCTTTTCCCAGGATTCCACACCTCATCTCCCGCCCTTAATTTTCCGGAATAGACACGTACATAGGTCATCTTCCGCCCCTGGTCCATCTGGACTTTAAAAGCAAGAGCAGCAAGCGGGGCATTATCTTGACTGAGACGTTTTTCAACAGTGTCTGTAACAGAATTTATGCCTTTTACCGGTGGCACATCCAAAGGACTCGGCAGATATCTGATTATGCCGTCCAGTAAAAGCTGTACTCCCTTGTTTTTAAGTGCAGAACCGCAATAAACAGGAACACACTGGAGCCCAATGCATGCCCGCCTAATGGCCTCGTATAATTCCTGGTCACTTATGGTCTCCTCATCCAGGTACTTTTCCATTATGGCGTCATCTACGCCGGAAAGGGCCTCAAGTAGATTTTCCCTGGCCTTGGATACCTCTTGCCGATATTCTTCCGGTATGGGACTTTCCTTAAACTCGACTCCCTGAGTTGCCTCGTCCCATACAACCATTTTTCCCTTAATAAGATCAAATACACCTCGGAAAGAATCCTCAGAACCAACAGGCAGTGTCAAGATAAGTGGATAGACTCCCAACCGTTCTTTCATCTGTTCAACAGCACCCAGGAAGTCGGCCCCAAGCCGATCCATCTTATTGATAAAGGCGATTTTTGGAACTTTGTACTTGTCTGCCTGGTGCCACACGGTCTCTGACTGAGGTTCAACTCCTCCGACTGCACAGAAAACCCCAACTACACCGTCTAGTACTCTCAAAGATCTCTCTACCTCTATTGTAAAATCCACATGGCCCGGAGTATCGATTATGTGTATCTCTTTCCCCAACCAGTGACAGGTCGTAACCGCAGAGGTAATTGTAATTCCCCTCTCTTGTTCTTCGGGCATCCAATCCATAGTAGCCTGGCCGTCATGGACTTCGCCCATCTTATGGGTTTTGCCCGTATAAAATAGAATACGCTCAGTGAGAGTGGTCTTCCCCGCATCTATATGGGCAATTATTCCTATATCGCGGATGTGTTTTATTCGATTTTCACTGGTCATATTTTGAATTGCTCAAATTTCTCAAAGAGGATTCATCTCTGTTCGATCGTTGCGAAATGCTTGAAATCCTTCAGCCTTCAACCTGAATAGTTACCGGCAATCTAATAAGGTGGGGTCTCAAGATCCAGCATTTTATACCCTTTTGGTATTTCAAACAAATCCTTGCTCAGGGCCTTTTCCTCAATGGTCTTCAAGGTAGTTGTGGTCGTTATACCCATCATACTTGTCACTGTTTGGACCGGAAAACCATCCCACTTACCCGCCATGCCCATTTTCTTCATCATCGGATTTTTCTCAAACATCTTTTCCATCTTTTTGCCAAAGGCAGTATATTCTTTGTATCCCTTCACATCCTTTGAAACCCAAAATTTTGTTTTCTCAATTTAGGTCTGGAAGCATTAACATGTTAGGATTATTTCCTTACCACCCCACGCCGTCGGCTTTCACTCCCGGTCTCCCAAAAATCATTTTGACTTTACACAAACAAAAAAAGTTCGGCAACCTCCTCAGTATTCTATAAGATGGTATAGGACTCCCGACGGACATAGGGGGTGGGATAGGGGACGATCTGAATCAACAGATTTAATTTAGGACTTGAGAAATTAAGCAAATTGATCAAGGTACCACTTGTAAGTTAGCCTGAGTCCTTCCGTTAAAGTTGTTCCGGCCATCCATCCGAGATCGGTCAGTTTTGAGACATCGAGTAATTTTTGCTGGGTACCATCCGGTCTTGTATGATCCCAAACAACCTCGCCTTCATAGCCAACGATTTTTTTTATAATCTCAGCCAGCTCCCTGATCGTTATCTCTTTACCGGTCCCAACATTGATGTGAGATAGCATCGGCTGTGTTTGACTATCATAAACACTGTCATCGAGTGCCATAATGAAAACACAAGCAGAGGCCAGATCATCTACATGCAGGAACTCGCGGTGAGGGCTGCCACTTCCCCACAAAATAACCTGTGGGGATTGTCCGGGATTTGAGTTCTGAGACGCAAAACTGAGAGCGACACGGATTTCTTCCGGGATGGGACCATAGCGAGATTCGTCTTCTTTGATGCCTTCCCAGTTGGCCCTGGAAGCCAGTTTTGCCAAATGAAATTTACGTATCAGGGCGGGAAGCACATGGGAATTCTCCAAATCGAAATTGTCATTTGGGCCATACAGATTTGTCGGCATAACTGAGCGGTACCTGGTCCCATATTGGCGATTATAGGACTCGCAGAGCTTAATACCGGCGATTTTCGCAATAGCATATGGCTCATTTGTCGGCTCAAGCCGGCCGGTAAGAATACATTCCTCTTTCATTGGCTGCGGGGCATGTTTGGGATAGATACAGGATGATCCCAGGAATAAAAGCCCTTTGGCCCCTGCCTTCCACGCAGAGTGTATAACATTTGTCTGGATGACCAGGTTATTGTAAATAAATTCCGCAGGATAGATATTGTTAGCCTGTATGCCGCCCACCTTCGCTGCGGCAAGGAAAACATATTCAGGCCGCTCCACATCAAAAAATTCTTCGACTTTCTCCTGCCTTGTCAGGTCCAGTTTCTGGTGGGTCCTATAGACAAGATTTCTATATCCCAATTCCCCTAATTTTCGAAGGATAGCCGAGCCTACTAAGCCCCTGTGACCTGAAACATATATTTTGGAAGTCTTGTTCATAGTTCTGATCCGTTTATATCTCTAATCAAATTGATTGTAAGTGCAAAAACCTGCTTTTTTACATAACCGGTCTTTTTCTGCCTCTTTCAGATCCTCTCGCACCATCATCTTAATCAGATCATCAAAAGACACCACTGGCTCCCACCCCAATTTTGAGCAGGCCTTTGTGGGATCGCCCAATAGACAATCCACTTCAGTGGGCCTGAAATAACCCCGATCAATCTTCACAAGGCTCCTCCCGGATTCACTGTCTTTGCCTGTCTCATCGGCCCCACTTCCTTCCCACACAATTTTTATTCCTATCTCTCCAAAGGCCTTTTCAATGAACTCCCTCACAGAATGGGATTCACCAGTGGCAATAACATAGTCCTCAGGTCCTTCTTGCTGCAACATCAGCCACATGGCCTTCACATAATCCCCGGCATAACCCCAGTCCCTCTTGGCATCCAGATTACCCAAATATAGTCTTTCCTGAAGGCCCAGCTTGATGCGTGCAACCGCCCTTGTGATCTTACGTGTTACAAAAGTTTCACCTCTTATCGGAGATTCATGATTAAAAAGGATCCCATTGCAAGCGAACATCTTATACGCTTCGCGGTAGTTGACTGTGATCCAGTATCCATAAAGCTTGGCAACTGCATAAGGGCTGCGCGGATAAAAAGGCGTGGTCTCTCGCTGTGGTATATCCCGGGCCTTTCCAAAAAGTTCGCTTGTAGATGCCTGATAAAATCGTGTCTTCTCCTCCATTTTCAGAATTCTGATAGCCTCAAGGAGGCGCAAGGTCCCAAGTGCGTCCGCATTGGCCGTATACTCAGGTGTTTCGAAAGAGACCTTGACATGACTCTGGGCCGCCAGGTTATAGATTTCATCAGGCTGAATTTCCTGGATTATGCGGAGCAGATTCGTAGCATCCGTGAGATCTCCATAATGCATAAAAAAACGGACATCATTTTCGTGAGGATCTTTATAAAGATGATCCACACGAACAGTGTTGAACGAGGAAGACCTGCGTTTTATACCATGTACTTCATAACCCTTTTCTAATAAAAATTCTGCCAGATAGGCGCCATCCTGACCTGTAATGCCTGTAATCAAGGCACTTTTCATGGTGATATATCTCCTTTCTTATTGAAAAAACATCATAATAGAACACAATATCGGATTCAGCATTTCTTCGGGTACACTTTCATATCGACCTGTCGTACAATTATATTTAATCCCAAATTATGTACTTCAAATACCGAAAAAGGAAATTTTATCTTTAATATTGGTCTATTATACTTTACAAATGTATTTAAATCTTTCACCCAAAAGGTGAAACTGATAAGGAAGGTTAGCCTTGCGGAGTATCTACCTCAATAGGATTGAGCAAAAAACTTTTCACTCCACTTGTCAATCTGTTTTGCAGTCTTGCAGCAATGCTTTGTCTTGAGGGAAGGGATTAGTGAAAAAACTCTCGTCTTTCTACGAAAAATGCAGTATAAATTGAGGTTTTCGGGGGAACCTCAATTCCCTTTACGCAAGGAAGAGAGCCGATTGGATGCCTCACTTCTGTTATTTCTATACGAATAGAAGCACTTTAGGGAGGGATATATGGCAGCAAAAATAATCAGCGGGACACAGATAGCAAAACAGATAAGGGAAGAACTCAAGGCCGAAGTGGCCAGGATGAAAGAAAAACACGGGATAACACCGGGCCTTGTGACCATACTGGTAGGGGAAAATCCTGCATCTATCTCCTACGTGACCGCAAAGCAGCGCACGGCCCATGACCTTGGTTTTTATTCCATCCAGGATAACCAGCCTGAGGATATCCGTGAGGCCGATCTGCTGGCCCTTATAGACAAATACAATCAGGACCGGGCATTTCACGGCATACTTATTCAGCTTCCACTTCCAAAGCACATAGACGAGGGCAAGGTCATCTATGCCGTAAATCCGGACAAGGACGTGGATGGTTTTCACCCTGTAAATGTCGGCAAGATGGTAGTGGGTGAACCCTGTTTCCTGCCGTGCACGCCAAACGGCATCATGGAGATGCTCGTCCGTTCAGGGGTTGAGACCAGCGGGGCCGAGGCGGTAGTTGTGGGCAGGAGCAACATCGTAGGCAAGCCCATAGCAAACCTGTTGCTTCAAAAAAGAGAAGGCGGAAACGCTACTGTTACCCTATGCCATACCCGGACCAAAGACGTGGCATTTCATACAAAAAGGGCCGACATCCTTGTAGTGGCAGTGGGCCGTCCCAAGGTCATCACGGCAGATATGGTAAAAGACGGCGTAGTAGTGATAGATGTGGGTGTAAACCGGATAGGCAAGACCCCTGAGGGTAAGGCGATCCTGTGCGGCGATGTGGATTTTGATGCAATAAAGGAAAAGGCCTCTGCCATAACTCCGGTGCCTGGTGGTGTAGGCCCGATGACAATAACCATGCTAATGAAAAATACAGTCCAGGCCGCAAAGCAGATTTCAGGTCTGGCCTGAAAAATTCTGTGAACGCTTACGAAACTCTCAAGGCAACCAAAAAAATAGTCATGGATACCAGCAGACGCTTTGATAAGGAAAAAGGGGGGTGCCCCAGCATACAGTGCGAAGCCAATCGTGATGTGCTGTGTCACTCATGTGCCGAAGGCGTGGTAACCGCGGCCCACAGGGTCTCTATGCGGGCAGTGGAACCGTGTCTGTTCGGCAAGGGAGGAGTTTGCTGCCACATTTGCAACATGGGGCCTTGCCAGATCATAGAGGGCGTGGATACCATGATAGGTGTCTGCGGAGCAGATGCGGCCACGGTAGCTGCGCGTAATTTCTGTCGTATGGTTGCCGGCGGGTCCTCCGCCCATATGGATCACGGCAGAGGAGTAGTCTTTGCCTTTCTCGCCACTGCCCGTGGTGAAACCCCCTATGAGATCAAAGACACAATCAAACTAAGAAATACGGCCCTGATGCTCGGCATAGATCCTGCTGAAAAGGATACCAGGGATCTCGCAATAGAAGTAGGCACCAAGCTGCTCAGTGAATTTGGTCAGCAGAAAGGGACCTTGGCATTTATTAAGAGGGCACCGAAGGCCAGACAAGAGCTGTGGGACAGGCTGGGAATCCTTCCCAGGGGTATTGACCGTGAGGTAGTGGAAATAATGCACCGCACCCACATAGGAGTGGACCAGGAACATAAGAATCTGCTCTTCCAGGCCGCCCGCTTGTCGTTGGCCGACGGTTGGGGCGCATCCATGATAGCCACGGAGTTGTCTGACATCATGTTCGGCACCCCGGTCTCAGTAAGGAGCAAGGTAAACATCGGAGTCCTCAAAAAGGACGAAGTAAATATCATCGTTCACGGCCACGAACCGGTTCTTGCCGAGGCCCTGGCTATGGCAGCCAATGACCCCGAGATTGCCAAGGCCTCCAAAAAAGTTAAGGCAAAGGGCATAAACCTGGCAGGTGTGTGCTGTACTGGAAACGAAATCCTCATGAGAAGAGGGATTCCCGTTGCAGGGAGCTTTATCCAGCAGGAGGTTATTCTTGCCACGGGCGCAGTAGAGGCCATGGTTGTGGATGTCCAGTGCATCATGCAGGGGTTGTCTCCTGTGGCGGACAATTTCCACACTGAGCTCATCACGACCTCTGACAAGGCCAAGATCCCAGGGGCCACACACATACAGTTCGACGAGCACAGGGCCATGGAAACGGCCAAAGAAATAATAATGCGTGCCATCAACAAATACCCGGAAAGGGGCAAGCACTTCATACCTGTACATCAGATGGACGTAGTGGCCGGCTTCAGTCATGAAAATATCGGCTATACCCTTGGCGGCCGTTTCCGCGCATCCTACAAACCCCTTAACGACAACATTATAAACGGCCGTATCCGCGGAGTTGCCGCCATAGTCGGCTGTGATAACTACAGGGTTATGGAGGAAGTCCATATAGACCTTGCCAAGGAGCTCATCGCCAATGACATAATCGTACTGGCTACCGGATGTGCTGCCACAGGCATGGGCCGCGCAGGGCTCCTGTCTCCTGAAGCATTGAGCATGGCAGGTGACGGCCTGAAGGAAGTCCTTGAGACAATTGGATGTCCGCCTGTGCTGCATATGGGCTCCTGCGTGGATAACAGCCGGATCCTCATCGCCGCCACCGAAATGGTAAAAACCGGCGGTCTTGGCACAGACATAAGTGATCTTCCGGTAGTAGGCTGCGCCCCTCAATGGATGAGTGAAAAGGCAGTATCCATCGGGCAATACTTTGTCTCAAGTGGTGTTTATGTGGCCTTCGGGCCGGGCTTTCCTACAACAGGCTCCAAAGTGGTTACCGACTATTGCTTTAAAGAGATGGAAAACCTCTATGGAGGGATGTGGGACATGGCCGAGACATCAAATGATTTTGCCGATAAGATGATTGATAAAATAAACCAAAAACGCCAAAACCTCGGCCTGGATAAGAAAAAGGAACGAGTCCTCTTTGACATGGCCATGAGGCGTGAACTCGAGGCCACACCTCTGCTCGATGTGGGGTGCCATGGGCCGGGGGGATAATAACCTGGCATTTTCGCATCCGTCTTCACCACATCTTTAATCTATCCTCGGCAAATTTGGGCCCACTCGATGTCCATGGCCTTGCCATAAAATGTGTTTTTAAGAATGTTGGGTTAAATAAGCCTACATTTTTATCATAAAATAGGTTTTGCTACGAACTTAGACGCAAATACGGTGTTAGTTGAAAAATTTTGCAAATAAAATATCTTTTGCTACAATAATTGTCACCAGCAGATTCATGAAATAAGTGAGTATTACGGAGAAAATTGTCTGGTGGTCCATTTGTAGACGTTGATTTGTTTATCTCTTGGAATACTTGGTGAAAATGAACATACATGCTTAGGTGATGATCTCGAAAAAGTTGCTTGTTTATGGTGCATAAGGAGAAAAATGTGAAACTAACAGAGCTTATGTCAATTGAAAAATGGGAGGCATTGGAAAAAGCTTTCAACAAAAGGTCCGGCCTTAATGCATGCGTATATGATACAGAGGGATTTAGAATAACTTCTTTTGCGGCCTGGGCCAATGATCTATGCCCGGCTATAAAATCCTCACCTCAAGGTGCAAGCGCGATCTGCGCTCTGGCTAATCAGTATGTTACCAGTCAGGCCAAGGAGACCGGCCAACCAGTGATTATTGATTGCGATGCTGGTATGGTCAAATTTGCTATTCCTATTTTTTGGAATAATGATTTTCTGGGCACTGTTGGAGGATGCGGTCATCGTTTGCTAGATAGTGAGGTGGAAACTTTCTTAATCCACAAGGCCATCGGTCGTGACCTTAAAGAACTCGATGCCATGGCCGCCGATGTAAAGATTATTTCCAACGAGGAAATTAATGAACATATAAAATTTCTTCAAAATGAACTATCATCTTTATTAAAAGATTGCGTATAGGCACCTCTTGAGAAGATATCGACCATTCAACCCACTGGAGGGCACTTAAGGCGTCTTGGGCAAAAACCCAAACTGTATACGTTTACATATTGTATTTAATTGTATTAAAGAGCCAGATTTAGTCTGGCTCTTTTACTTCGGTATCTGAAAAACTATATTTCCCCCTCTACGGGTTCATGTTGGCTTAAAATGTAAAGGCCATGCACAGGAAAGGCGAGGGTATAGTTAGGGATCTCTTCAAAACGGATGCAGCCGATATCATTATCTTCCGGGATTTCAGACAGAGGAATAAGCCCCATAGGAATGGGGAAGTCCAAGGGCCGTGAATTGATTGTGGACAGTCTGGAAACATACCGTTTCTTCATATAGTCTATTATTATATCTCTTTCCTCAAGGGTGAATGATTCCAAAAGAACCTTGCGACTGCTTATGGGATCAGCAGGTGCATTCCTGTCTATCGAGTCTCCCAGAAGTTTCAACCAGTCATAGGATTGGGCTTCTTTCTCATCCCACTCCGGCAGGAAAAGATGAACCTCTACATCTTTATATCCTTTGAGTTTCTTTATGATTAAGGAGATCATATATCCTTTTTTTACCGGCAATTCATTCTGGGAAGTGATGATATTAAGTTTCATTTTTTCTCCCCTTCCTCTTCTTTTTGCATAAAGAGTTTGGCCTCTTCAGCAAGTTTCCTCAGCCTGTCATTTACTTTTGCAAATACTGAATCTTCCGGATAGCTTCCGTCAGGTCCGGGGATTCCGGCAGGTTGGCCTGTCAATATCTCCATGCCTTCTTCTACCTTGGATATGGCCCAAATCTGAAATTTGCCCTGCTTTACAGCCTCTACTACTTTTGGCTTGAGCATCAGGTCTTTGACGTTGGTCTCCGGGATTATCACTCCCTGCTCTCCGGTCAAGTTTCTTGCCTCACAGATGTCAAAGAAACCCTCGATTTTTCTGGTGGCACCCCCTACCGGCAAGATTTCTCCTTTCTGGCTGACAGCCCCGGTTACGGCAATTCCCTGGTCAATCGACACATCAGAGAGCGCTGACAACAGGGCGAACAGCTCCGCACCGGAGGCGGAGTCTCCATCGACCATGCCGTAGCTCTGCTCAAAGCATATGGAGGCGGTGAGGCTTAATGGGCAGTCTGCCGCAAAGTGGGCCTTTAGATACCCGGCCAGGATCATCACGCCTTTTGTGTGAATACTGCCGCTGAGATCAGCCTCCCTTTCCAGGTTTACAACACCTTCTTTGCCAAGAGCTATGTTTACCGTGATCCTGGAGGGTCTGCCGAACATATAGTCACCAAGGTCATAGATGGACAGCCCATTTACCTGGCCAACGGCCTTACCGGTTGTTGAAACCTTAAGGATATCTTTCTTGAGCATTTCATGCAGATGATCCTCATACAGGCTGCACCTATATGCCTTTTCATCAATTGCCTTCTGGATATGCTTATCCTCGATAAGTTCGCTGTTTTCAGATCTTGCCCAAAAATCCGCCTCTCGCAACAAATCCGCAAGATCCGATATTTTTAGACTGAGCTTTTCCTGTGACCCTGCCAGCTCAGAGCTGAACTCTATTAAACTTGCAACTCCGCTCATGTGCATGTCCTTGAGATTTTCTCGCTCTACAAGGGCCTTGGTTGAGCGCATGAATTGCTCCAGCCTTTCTTCGTTCCTGTCAACACGGATGTCAAGGTGGGCCTTGACTTTGAAAAGTTCTTTGAAGTCTTCATCATAGTTATAAAGGAGTTGATAGATGAACGGATTTCCCATAAGTACTATCTTTATATGCAAAGGGATTGGTTCGGGTTTCAAAGCCTTGGTTGTGAATAATCCGAACTGTTCTCCAGGGTCTTCTATCTCAATTTTTCTGTTTCTTAATGCCCTTTTCAGGGCTTCATATGAAAAAGGCCGTTTTAAGAGATCAAGGGCCTTTATGAGCAAATAACCGCCGTTTGCACGGTGCATTGCGCCTGACTTGATCATGGTAAAATCCGTAAAGAGGGCACCGAACTGGGCCTTTCGCTCAACGACACCAAACAGGTTTGGATAGCTCGGGTTGCTTTCTATAATAACAGGGGCCCCCTTGGTCTCTGAATTGTCAACCAGTATGTTTACTTCGTACTGGGTAAAGGATGGGCCAGCTCCTGGAAATGAAAAGGGCAAAGCCTGAGTAGGCTCGCTTTTAGGGCGGAAGTCATCCATATGCCGGACCACGTTTTGTCTTACATCAGCAAAATAGTCACGGAGTATTTTGATTGATTCATATTTTTTCTTCAGAGGTTCCAGTAAAGTATTAACTGCCTGCCCGACAACCTCCTGATCCAACTCTTTCAGCTTCCGGCGCACGGACTGTTCTGACTTTTGAATGCGCCTCATGGCATCTCCCATATCCTTGTGGAATCCTTCACTCTTGGCCTTGAGCTCTTTCCGCTCCTCTTCAGACATCTTTGACAGATCCTCAGGGGTAAGAGCAGTACCGTCTTCCTTTGCAGGAACTACCATCATGACTGACTGATCTGACTGCAGCAGAAAGCCATTTTTGCGCACCTTGTTATCCAGCTCCTGAAATACATTTTTCCGGTCTTTGTTGAACGCCTTTATCACCTCTTCCTTCCGGGAGATGTACGTCTCGGCTTCAAAGACTTTAGGTATTTGGAGCTTTAGTTCATCCAGCAAGTCAGCCATGTCCTTTTTGAATTCCAGGCCCTTGCCCTCCCGAAGCTCCACTCCGGAAGGTTTATCCGGATTACGGAAGTTGTGGACATAACACCAGTCAGAAGGCAGAGGGTGTGCGTCTTTGGCTACTTCCTCTACATAAGACCGGGCCAGTTCGGAAAGCCCTGTTTCATTGATCCCTGCAACATATATATTGAAATCAGGATGTTCCATTTTCAGGCCGAAAGTGAGGGCCTGGATGGCTCTTTCCTGGGCCACTAAAGGCCTTTCCTCAGTCTCAAGCTGGCTCAGTTGTTGAAATCCCAGGCTTTGAGGATCTATGCTCAGACGAAGTTTTTCCGGATCCAGTGATACGATGGTAGTCATTGAAATTGCAACCTTTCGTATTTATTATAAATTTATGTTTTCTCTAAAATATCATTTAGTAGTTCAGATTTTTTAATTAGTAGCCTTTTTTCCAGGTCATAAGTCTGTTTCTTCATCTTTTCCCATTCAAAATTCGATGTTGGACGTTCGATGTTCGATGTTCATCTTTTTCTTGACCTCTTGAACCCATAACCTTTGAACCCAGAACGGTTTTTTCTATCACCTTCTCTTACGATCTAAGTGCTCATAGGCAAGATCTGTTGCAATCCTGCCTCTGGAGGTCCTGTGCATGTAACCTCTTTGTATTAAAAAGGGCTCATAGACATCTTCCAATGTGCCTTTTTCTTCTCCTACTGATGTGGCAAGGGTGTCAAGTCCAACCGGCCCGCCTTTGAACTTGTCTATGATGGCAGCGAGAATTTCACGGTCCATACGGTCAAGACCCTGATGGTCAACTTCCAGTAAACGCAAAGCCTTGTCTGCTATCTGACGGGATATGCTTCCGTCGGCCCTGACTTCTGCATAGTCCCGGACCCTCCTTAAGAGCCTGTTTGCTATTCTGGGAGTACCTCTTGACCTCCTTGCGATCTCCATGGCACCCAGTTGGTCAATTTCAATGACCATGAGCCTGGCAGATCGGTTAACAATTGTGCATAGCTCGTCATCCTGGTAAAAGTTCACCCTCAACACTACGCCGAAGCGATCCCTGAGGGGCGGTGAGAGTAGCCCGGCCCTGGTGGTTGCCCCAACCAGAGTAAAATGTGGAATCTCGATCTTGATGGTCCTTGCACTGGGGCCTTGCCCGATTATCAGATCCAGTTGAAAGTCCTCCATTGCAGGATAGAGTATTTCCTCCACCACGGGACTCAGCCGGTGAATTTCATCAATGAACAGCACGTCTCCCTGCTGTAGATTGGTCAGTATGGCGGCCAGATCTCCCGGCCTCTCTATCACAGGACCGGATGTGGATCTGAAGTTCACCCCAAGCTCCGTTGCTATTATGTGGGCAAGAGTGGTCTTGCCCAGGCCGGGCTGCCCGTGGATCAATACATGGTCAAGGGCCTCACCTCTTTTCCTTGCTGCGGTAATAAATACATCCAGGCTGGTCTTGACCTCCTGTTGGCCTATGTATTCAGAAAGGGTCTTCGGCCTTATTCCGGGCTCAAAAGGTTTGTCTTCCTGCAAGGGTTCAGGGCTCAGATTCGTGTCACTCGGTCTATTTGCAATATTTTCTGCTGTCATGCCGGTTTTGTACGACTTTTTGCCAGACTCTGCAGGGCTTTTTTCACCAAATCTTCAAGACTTGCACTTTCACCTGCAGATGCAAAAACCCTGGCAAGGACGGCCTTGGTCTCAGATGAACCATAACCAAGATGCGTAAGTGCTGAAAGTGCGTCACCCCACAGGTCTCCCTTACCCGGTTGCTCAATATGCGGGGATGATTCCATATCCCACTGTCTCTTTGTCAGTATGGCCTTGGCCTTTTCCTTTAGATCAATACACAGTCTTGCCGCGGTCTTTTCGCCTATACCTTGGATGGCCCTGAGTCTTTTATTCTCTTCTCTAGCCAATATCTGTAAAAGTTCTTCAGCAGAGAGCATTGACAGAATATTCAGTGCCAGTCTGGGGCCTACTCCTGAAACTCCCAGCAACAGCCTGAACATGTCCCTGGCCTCAATTGTTTCGAATCCATAGAGTGAAAGCGTGTCGTCCTTCCACACAAGGTGGGTAAAGACTGTCAGTTCATTACCGGATGGAGGTAATTTGGCCAGGGATGAAGAGGGCATCTGAATTTCATAGCCGACCCCATCCACATCAACTATCACACCCCGGTCCCATTGACCCTGTTTCTCGCCCCTGATATAGCCAATCATCAGCCTTACCTTTTCACTGAACCGGGTATTGGCCGGTTTCCCGAAGAATGGGCATGGCATATAGCCACAGCCAGGGCATCCGCAGCATCCTGAGCGGGTTTTTTGGACAGGTTAAGGAGTACCCTGACCATGTGTTGCACCTGGGTCTTTTCTGCCCTGCCGTAGCCAACCACTGCCTGTTTAACCGTCATGGGCGAGTACTCAAATACAGGGAGACCTCCATGGACTGCAGCCAAAATTACCGCCCCCCTAGCATGACCAAGTAACAAAGAAGACTTGGCGTTAACTGAATGAAAGACGCCTTCTACTGCTGAAACTGTTGGATTGTGCCGACCTATTACTTCCTTTAGACCTGAATAGAGTCTTTCGAGCCGCTCTGCAAAGGTGAGTTCCGTGCGCGGACGGATGATACCTGCATTGACGAAATGGAGCCTGTTATCCTCCCATGACACAATTCCATAACCGGTAGCCCGCGATCCGGGGTCGATACCCAGGATAATTTCTCCTGGCATCCCTAGCTAACCTTTTCAAGGATTTCATCAGGAATATCAAAGTTGGCGTAAACGTTCTGGACATCGCTATTTTCTTCAAAGCCATCCATAAGTATCAGGAGTTGGCCTGCCTGCTTCTCGTCCTCGATACTGACCGTGTTGCCGGGTAACCTGGTGATTTCGGCGGACAGTACAGGGATGCTGTTGGCCTCCAGGGCGGACTTTACATCTTCAAAGGCTTCAGGGGCGGTGTATATCTCCCATTCGGATTCCTGCTCTTGTATATCTTCGGCATTTGCTTCAAGGGCTATAGTCATAAGGGTTTCTTCCTCAGCCTTGTCCTTCTCAACCAGTATGAGTCCTTTTTTCTCAAACATCCAGGCCACGCTTCCCGGCTCTCCAAAATTTCCGCCCCTCTTAGCAAAGAGATGCCGCACATCCGCTACTGTGCGCTGGCGGTTGTCTGAAATAGTTTCAACCAGTATTGCCACTCCTCCCGGACCGTAACCCTCATATGTGACTTCCTCGTAATTTACCCCCTCAAGTTCGCCAGTACCCTTCTTAATTGCCCGCTCTATATTGTCCTTGGGCATATTCTCGGCCTTTGCAGCCGCAATAGCAGTCCTCAGTCTTGGATTGGCTGCAAGGTCTCCACCACCTATACGGGCGGCTACAGTTACTTCCTTTATGATTTTGGAGAAAGCTTTACCACGCTTGGCGTCCAATGCCGCCTTTTTATGTTTTATTGTGCTCCACTTTGAATGACCGGACATAAGGCCTCCATTTGTTTAATTTTTTCAAAATACTATAAAACCCAAGATTTTTCTAAATGGCAAGGCACTAAGGTTACTCTCTTTTTTAAATTCAAGATTCAAAATTTAGAATTCAAAATTGTGTCTGAACGGCCTTTCCGTTCAGACACTAAATACGTTCGAAAAAACGACTTAGATCTTTATTGAGAAAGTGCTTTATCTTTCCAAGGTAGCGGCTGTGTGCAATCAATATCTGTCTCCTGGCCTGGTCCTCTATGAGTTTTTGTATTCGGTGTTTCACCCTGTTCCAGAGATCCTTTTTGTAGGCGGTCTCAAGAGGGATCAAGTTATCAAGGTCTTTTAGAGTATTTTTTGTAAATTTGGGGAAAAGTATCCGTTGAACATACAGAGAAGCTAATGCCACGACCAGCATGGCCCAAACAATCGGCCAAAGGAAATGTTCAAAACTCATATTTCCGGCCAGCAGGGCCCCTGCAAGCGGGGTTTCCGGATAACCGGTCAAGAGCTTCATAACCAGATCTCCAAAGAAAAAGGCCAGTAAGGCGGCCATACCCCATGTACGGAGGACCCCTTTGAATTTATGAATGAATCGTTTCTGAAAGGCGGCCATGGCCTCTATCTCCAGGCCAAGTTCCCTTACGACTCGATCCACTTCCTGGAGTATGTGGTTTAGTCTCATCTTTGGTGCTAAACTCATAGTCTGTTTGAGCTCTTCCCGTTCATTCATCCATGTTTCAAAGCCCGTGGGAGGCGCCTTGCCCTCTTGAGGCGCAAAGGTAAGATATATCCTTGGCATATCCTTTCTGCCTGTCATCTGTGAAAGGTTCCAGCACAAGGTCCCATAAGACCTTAATAGATCGGACACGCTTTCGCATTCGTCAATCCGATTCAGTACATAAATGACCCTGTCTTCTCCGGTGGAGCCAGGGAGAGTACTCCGGATGGCCTGATAAGTTTCCTTTATTGTTCCTGCCTTATGGGGATCGAACATCAGGATGATGAGGTCTGCCAGCTTTGCCAATTCTCCCACTACACCAAGGTAGTCATAGCCCCTATCTTTTTCTGTGACCGAATCCAGCATTCCCGGGGTATCTATGATGGCAAGATCTTGGAGTATGGGAGTATTGGTTACCCTTTTTAAACGCATATGGGATAGAAGGCTTTCACCAAAGTGCCTCAGAGAAGCAAAAGGGAGACGCTCATCATTTACTACTGTGCTACCGGGTACTTCTCCTTCCGGTTCGTTGGGCTCTGGTGCGGCCAGGATGGTAAAGCTGTCATCAGTAGGTGCCTGACCAGTGCGCTGGATCTGGCTTCCCAGGATTTCGTTGATAAAGGTCGATTTTCCAGATGAGTAGTTGCCGATTATAAGGACCACTGGCTTCCATTTAAGGGGAGTAAGCAGATCCTTGATGTCCATGCCGTAACGTTCAAAAAGTGGCTCCATCTTGTTCCGCAGTAGTTGCTCAAGCTCTTTTGTCAGGGTCTCAGCGGCCTTTCCCTTTTCCATACAGAACTCCTCACAGACACTTGCATTCCTGATACAAGGGCGATTCTATAGTCAAGTTGGTTGCAATATAGGCCCTTATCATAGCGATTAACAGCACAGTCACCAATAGTATCGCTGAAAAGTCTTGATGCCTATCCAAAATATAGTCCATCAGTTGACCTGAGGCTATAGGTTTTCAGATAATATCTTGAGCGCCTTTACTATATCTACGGCATAAGGCCATATAGTCATCGTTTGCAAAAAGCTATCAAACGCGAGAAAAAATATTATTTCTGGGATTGGTCCGAAGTTCGGGATGAAGCCGCCCGGTTTGAAAATTTTGTCATATCACATCTTCTTAAGGCATGCCATGTCTGGACTGATTTTGGCTTGGGAGACTTTAGATTATGGTATCTGCGGGACAGGGAAAAGCGCGAAGTGGATGCTTTAATTACACTAGACAATACCCCCTGGCTTATGGTCGAGGTTAAATTGGAAAATCTTAAAGTGTCAAAGCCGCTTCAGCGATTCGCCCGACTTCTCAACTGCGAACGGGTCATTCAGGTCGTACAATCTGAAGGCATTTACCGTCAGGTCAAGATTGACTCCCGTATTTATCACGTATTCTCAGAGGAAGCTTTTCTTCCCTGGTTGCCGTGAGGGAGTTTGTCCTTTTTGAATTCTAAATTTTGAATTTTGAATTAAGGAAGAAAGAAATTATTTAATTTAGCATTCAACATTCAACATTCAAAGTCTTCCCCACGGTGACAAACTTTTAATGTTGACGCTGGTGACCTTCCCCGCCATGTCCTGGACATGTGGAGCCTGTTATACCTTTGAGGCGGTTGGCAAGGAAGTCCTCCACTAGCCGCGCAGGGTCAGCGGTGGTTACACCTGCAATGACTTGTACCCCGGCAGCCTCTATTATTTCCACGGCCCTGCCTCCAACTCCTCCACATATTAAATGTGTAGCTCCCAATTCGTGAAGCCATTGCGGCAGTACGCCCGGCTCGTGGGCAGGAGGTACAAGGAGTTGGGTTTTGGCGATATTTCCATCCTCAACATCTATTATAGCAAATTGGGCCGCATGGCCGAAATGGCTGCACATCATACCGTTTTCAATTGGTATTGCAATTTTCATGTATTCGATTCCTCTTTCTTTTCCTTATTCTCTTCAGATAGGGCCTGAGTGACATTAATTACGTTTCTTCCAATTTTTTGAAAGGCATCTGCTGTATTGCTGTTGGGGTATGAAGCAATAATCGGCCGCCCGGCATCCCCTGTGGTAACGACCCTCGGATCAACAGGGATGCGTCCGAGGAAGGGAATATCCAACTCTTTAGCCAGCTTCTCTCCACCGCCTTTTTTAAAAATGTCTATAGCCTTGCCGCAGTGTGGACAGATCATGCCACTCATATTTTCTACAATGCCTAAGATCGGCATGTTTATTTGTTTACAAAAGCTTATGGATTTCCGGACATCCAGAAGTGATACTTCCTGGGGCGTAGTTACTACTATTGCATAGGCGTCGGTTATGGTCTGAGCCACAGTCATCGGCTCGTCACCAGTCCCCGGTGGTGCGTCAATTATCAGATAGTCGAGCTTTCCCCACTCGATTTCGTAAACAAACTGCCTTATAGCAGATGTTTTGAGGGGACCACGCCATATGACCGCAGAGTCTTTTGTGGGCAAAAGGGGTTCTATAGACATAAACTTCAGATTGGGCGAGTAGTAAACAGGTCCAACCGTGCCATCCGGCCGCTGTTGAAGCTCTCCTCTTTCCACACCCAACATCTTGGGCACATTAGGCCCATGCAGATCTACATCCAGGAGGCCCACATAATAATTTTCAAGGGAAAGCCCGATTGCCAGGTTTATGGATACAGTGCTCTTGCCAACACCGCCCTTGCCGCTCATTACCATGATTTTATAGTCTATATTCCGTAGTTTTTCCTTAATCCTTTCGTCCTGCTCCTCAAGAACAGGATTTGTCCTAGGATTTGCTGGTTTTTCCTTCAATCGTTTATTCTCCCTATAATTATTTCTTTTGGCCAAAACCCTGCAGCCACTGTTAAAGATGATGACTAATTTATCCTATTAACGGATATTTTGCACCATGCACTTCTACTTTTTCTTCTGATTAAGTACCTGGTAAAAAATAATTTGGCATTTTTGCATCCCATCTTCACCACATCTTTAATCGATCCTCAATCACAAAATCCTCAACATAACACTGCTATGCCTGCGGTTTTGCTCAATCAGATCGACTAAATCTATGGCAAATCTGGGCGTAAATTCTACCAATTTATTTTTTACCCGGACCTAAGGGCAATTTTTTCTAATTTTTTCCAGATTTCTCTGATAGCCATGGCACCCGGCCCGTTTGAGTTTTCTACCAGGGGTCTGCCCGCAACCACGCTTGACACGGCCTCAGGATCAAATGGAATCAGACCCAACATGGAAATTTGTCTTTTTAAACAGGTCTCCTGGATTTTTTCTGCAACTTCCTGGTTCAGGTCTGATTTATTTATACATACGCATGTAGGGATCTTAAAGTGTTCCGCAAGGTCTACCACGCGGTTGAGGTCATGGAGTCCGGATCTTGTCGGTTCTGTAATCACGAGTATCAGGTCAGCACCGGCAAGAGACGCTATCACTGGACAGCCGATGCCGGGTGATCCATCAACCAGTATCCAGTCGGCCTTCATTTCCTCAGCAATGGCCCTGGCCTCTTTTTTTACCAGGCTGACCAGCTTTCCGGAATTTTCTTCCCCCATACCAAGTTGAGCATGGACCATTGGCCCATAATCAGTATCTGAAATAAACCATGAACCGCACAGATTGTCCTTGAGATTTATGGCCTTTTCCGGGCAAAATTCAGCACAGACTCCGCATCCTTCACAGGACAGGGGATCAACCTCAGCTGATTCGAGGATTTTTATTGCATCAAACTGACAAAGTTCTTCACAGATCCCACATGCAGTACATAATGATGGATCCACCTCCGCAGTTACACCGGACCAGAACTCTGTTTCCTTTTTGATTTTTGGATTAAGCAGCAGATACAGATCTGCAGCATCTACGTCACAGTCAGCCAGAACTGTGTTGGGTACGAGTGCTGCCAGAGAACCAAGCACTGTAGTTTTCCCGGTGCCCCCTTTACCGCTCAAGATCAGGATTTCCCTCATTGTACAAGTTCCTCCAGTAAGGACTCAAAGCTGCTGCGCAGGTCCGGCCTGCTTACAATAAGGGGCTCTCCTCTAGCGTAACCTTCGGCAATCTTACGGTCAAAAGGGATCTTCAGGTGTATAGGTATATTTTCCTGCCCGCACCACGTTTCAACATCTTCATTTCCCAAGTCCGAGCGATTAAGGATTACACCAAAGGACCGCTTGAGCTTTCTGAGCATTCCCACTGCCAGCTTGAGGTCATGGAGGCCAAAGGGCGTGGGTTCGGTAACAAGCAATGTATAGTCTGCATCATTCACGGTAGCGATCACCGGGCACGAGGTTCCTGGCGGCGAATCCAGAATAACCAAGCATTCGGACGAAGTTTCTGCCTCTGCCTTTACCGCCTTTATAAGAGGCGGGGACATGGCTTCGCCTATCCTTAATTTGCCTTGCACAAAGGATATCCCGTTGGCATGGCCTTTTTCGACAAACCCGATTTCCCGCTCTGTTTCAGCCAGAGCATCCTCAGGACAGATCAGAAAGCAGCCACGGCAGGAGTGGCAGAGTTCAGGGAAGGTCATTATGATTTTATTAAAGACCGTAATAGCATTGAATCTGCATATGTCACGGCACTTGCCGCAATATGTGCATTTGCTTTCAATTACAGATGGGACTGTGAGAGTACATCTATTTTTCTGTTCAATTGAAAGGCTAAGAAAGATATGGGCATTTGGTTCCTCCACATCACAGTCCAGAAGTTGAACAGGTCCTCTGGCTGCCAGAGCCAGGCTCACCGAGACCGTTGTCTTACCGGTCCCTCCCTTTCCACTTGCCACTGCAAGTTTCATAATAATTTCCTTTATACTTATCTGTCCTTAGGTGCCTTAACTTTTTGAGTTTTTGCTCGTACCACCGCCTATTCCACTACCACCGCCCATTCCACCGCCGCCACCGCCGCCCATTCCGCGGCCACCGCCGGCTATTCCGCGACCTCTGCCTCCTCCGCCCATGCCACGGCCACCACCGCCCATACCACGACCTCTGCCGCCGCCCGTTCCGCCACCACCAAACGATGGATCAAAGGTTTTGCCTGAATTTGCCGCAGCACTGGGACCTTCGTCCGGTGATGGAATGGCCCCTTTCCTATACTGTTCTATAGCTTCCCCGACAGTTCCACTTACGTTTGATATCAGCTTAATCCCACTTGCCTGAAGAACTTCAAAGGCCTTTGGTCCTATTTGTCCTGTCAAGACCACCTGAGCACCTGATCCGGCTACAAGAGTACCGGCATTAATACCTGCTCCCTGACCGGCATTTTGGGCTGCCAAGTTATCGATAACGTTGACTATGTTTCCTGATTCCGTGTCCGCTATTATAAAATAGCTGGCCCTTCCAAACCTGGGATCTATCGTAGAGTTCAGATCTTTTCCCGTTGCACTAATCGCGATTTTCATATGTTTTTCTCCTTTTCATTTTTAGTAGCTTAGTAATGATTTTTGAGTAGTTAATAATACTTTCTGCCTGCTACTTAGCTCAGGGGCGTTCTTCTATATTACTTTTTCATGCTTTATTCAATGGCGACATACAGATTTACGGAATTTTTTATATTTAATTTTTACATTAGAGGAAAATATTCCCAAAAATTAATTGCAATCCAGTCTCTGTAACAATTTTCAAAATATGTCTGGACTACTGTCTTGTCAACAAATTTTTTTGAGCGTATGATCTTTTCTAATGGCAGTGATGTCAGATTTATTGCCATATTTTTATTTTCTTCTTGATAAAAATTCTATATACATAACAATCGAGGAGGGGTTATGGAAAAGGTATAGGGTACAGGGGAACAGCATTTATTTTTTTGACAAAACTTATGAGTAGTTGAGGGGAAAAAATGGACAAAAAAAGACCATATTTAACAAAAACAGATGGAAAGTATGAAATTAAGGTGCGTGTAAAGGCTGGTTCTTTGAGTATAGAGCAGCTTCAAGCGCTAAAGGATATTTCCAAGGACTATGGTGCAGGCGAGGTTCACCTGACGGTGAGGCAAGAGGTCTTACTGTTTGATATAAAGGAAGAAGGTGTTGAGGATGCACTGAAAAGACTTGAGGCTGTGGATCTTAGGGGAGGGTCCGCAGGATTTAGGGTCAGGAATGTTATCTGTTGTGTAGGGGAGAGATGTAAAAATTGTACATGGGATCCAGTAGCTTTGGCAAGGGAGCTGGACGAAAAATTTGGAGAGATGGAGCTACCTGGTGCGGTTAAAATAGCTGTTTCGGGTTGCCCGTTTCCCTGCAATCGTCCGCAGTTTAATGACATAGGAATTATAGGAAGGCTAAAACCATATGTGGATAGAGATAAATGCGACGGTTGTGGTGAGTGCATAAAAGTTTGTAAAGTGAAGGCAATCACTCTCAATAAACAGAAAAAGGCAGTGGTGAGCGAAAAAAAATGTAAGATGTGCGGAAGGTGTATGTTGAATTGCCCAATTTCCGCCATTAGTGCAGAGAAACAAGGTGCGACAATTATGGTAGGGGGTTGTGGTTCTTGGCCGGCATTTTCAGGGGAAATGTTGGCCAAAATGATCAAGGTAGAAGATGTGGCGCCACTGGTGGGAAGGATACTTGAGTACTATAAGAAAAATGCCTTGCCTAAAGAAAAGAGGCTTAGGCCATTTGTTAAAAGAATAGGTATAGAAAAATTAAGAGAAGAATTACTTAAGGGAATAGAAGTTTTAATGTAAAAATATTTGGTATCCTTCATTGTGGGTCATCGTTTTTGGCCATTTTTTGATGGTGGGCACAGCCCACCATCAACGATAATAGAGATCGACAATGGCCGAAACGATGAGCAAGGCCGACCAAGAAATTTAGCGGAAAATGTTCATAAATCATAACCGTTCACGGGATTACAACGCCCGTCTTACCGTAACCTACCGAACTGTAGGCGTTTACAGGGTGCTGCAGATGCGAGGCGTACGGGTATGCAGACGTACTTCCTGTACTTCAAGTGCCCGACAACAAAGCAGATGCGGTGCCCTGTGAACGCTTACCATAAATCAGCAATCTCTTGATCCGGCCTGTGTGGATTAATTTCTAAATGTTTCCTCTTATCTTTTTGACTACTACTTCCACTGCCATCGAAAAAGGAAATACTATCGGTGATCCTGTAAGAAGCGGCTGAGTTCCGATCTGGGCTGTGAGCGCAGAATAAACAGTCATCCTATTCTGGATAATAATGCTGATAAAATTGATAAGTTCGCCTGTGCAAGCCCCTCCGATAACCGAACCACCGAGCAACAAACCGGATTTGCGGTTGGCTATAATTTTTATAATCTGTTTTTCGGCCCCTGGCAATGTCCCAGGATGTTTGAAAATCCCTTCATAAGTTCCTGTTACTACATCAAATCCATCTTTTTTTGCCTGTTTCTCAGTTATGCCTGCTGCACCAAAAGCTGCATCTCCTATGGCAGTACAAAATATCGGGATCGTCCCATTAAATGTTCTCATAAAGGCTATACTATATAGATTCATGCCGGCAATTCTTGCTTCCACGCATGCTGTCGAAGCAAGCATAAGCCCTGTCTTTCTTCTCGTGAGAAAATCATATTTTGCAGCACAATCGCCTACGGCAAAAATATCAGTATTTTTTTCCGTGCGCATATATTCATCCACCCTGATAAAACCCATATCATTGAGTTCCAGGCCTGATTTTCCCGCAAAAGCTGTATTTGGTCTGTATCCGGTGGATAAAATCACGGCATCCACATCGATCTTTTCATCATTATTTAACAGGACTCCGGTAGCTTTTTTATCTCCCAAAATTTCTTTAACACCACTTCCTGCCTTTATGTTAATTCCTCTTGATATAAGAGTTTCCTCGGCTCGAATCGCAAGTTCATCATCAAAAGCAAGAGACAAAATATGAGGCAAAAGTTCAACTATAGTCACATTTTTGCCCAGTTTCCCAAGTTCATCAGCGACCTCAACACCGATAAAACCGCCACCTATGACAGCAATGTTTTTACATCCCTCAAGTCTTTCCATAACACCATCCAGATACTCTTTATCTTTTGGTATTAAAAAGACATTCTCAAGATCAGCCCCTTTCAGCCATCCAGGCACAGCAGGTGTTGATCCTGTTGCTATAATAAGTTTTTCAAAACTGATTTCTCTACCGTCTACGGTCTTACAAGTTTTGTTTTCCGCATCAATTTTTTCAACTTCACCTATTTGAATTTTTACACCCGCATTTTCCAGAGGAGCATCGGGTATCACATTTTTATCACTTGATTTAAGCGTGCCGAATATATATGGAATCCCACACGGGACAAGAACTTTTGGTTCCTTTCTTATCACCACAACTTCCTTGTCCGGATAAAAAGATTTTGCGGTCCTTGCAGCCACAATACCTGCTGCACTCCCTCCAATTACAAGCACATCTGTTTTTTCCATTTTATTCTCCTTTCAGCTTGATATAAATATCGATATTCTTTCGGCAATTAAGGCCTCTATTAAAGAGGCACAAGCGACTTAATGAAGACAGCAGCCAAATTTTAACAAAAGCTCATAGGCTAAAGTTTCTGCCTTTCACTTACAATAAGCATCCCTTCCAATTCACACAGCCTTGGAATATTCGGACTATAAACGCCAAGATCCATGAGTTCAACTTCATATATACCCCTTATTTACAAGTTGCAAGAGCTATTCAGGCGAGAACAAGACCTATGTCAACGTTCAGATATCAAGAAAACTCGGGAACTTTAATCAACGCCCTTGACAAAAACCGAATTAATGTAAATCATATAAATATACGATAATAACCAAAAAGGAGGTAAAAAAATATGCCCAGAATGGATGGAACAGGACCTGCCGGAACAGGTGTTCCAGGTAGAGGACTTGGTCCCTGTGGTAAAGGAGCACAGACCCAACCCGGAAGATTTGCCTCAGCACAAGACAATTTTAGAGGCCTTGGACGCGGTGGTGGCGGCTTTGGTCGGGGTCGTCGACAGAGGCGCAGAATTTCTTTTGCAAGTTTTTCTGGTAACGATCCAGGCAATAATTAGTCTTAACACAGGCCATGCAAAAAGTATTACCCAGATTCGTGCGAAAAAATATATGCTAGAGGCCTTTTCGATCTTGCACGCTGGGTAATATCCTGCCCCAATTTTTTGATTGATCATTTCATCAAAGACAGCTAAAAATAGAATTATTTAATGCAGATTCGAATTTCGGATTTCTGACCAGGAAAACCAACCAAAAAAACAAAGGAGGCAACAAATGGCAAAATTAACACAGGACATGAAGGATATTATGGGAAAGAGCAGGGGGTATGCCGTTGCCACGTGTGACAAGGATGGCGTTCCAAACGTGGTTCCGATTCACTTTCTCAAGATCCTTTCAGACGATGAGATCATGCTGGCTAATATCTTTATGAAAAAGACATTCGCAAACATTCAGCAGAAACCAGTCATGGCTATCTCCGCATGGGATTGGGATGCCAAACCTCGCAAAGGCTTTCAATTCAAGGGGACCCCAAGGATCGAGACGTCAGGCAAGATTTATGACATGGCGGTTGAGATGGTCAAAGCCGAAAAACCCGACTTGGCAGTAAAGTCGGCCGTTGTGCTTAAAATTACGGATATCTTTGTCACCTCTCCCGGCCCAAATGCCGGGAAGAATGTGAATGAGATTTGAAGACAACAGAAATAGTGTCTGGTAGGGTGGTGAAAAGAAAATGAAAGGATAAGTTGCTTTTTTCCGAAATCGTGTCCTAATAGAGGAAGGTGCATTGACATAATTGCCTTCCTCTTTTTTAATAATTTTATAAAAGCCCGGGTGGTGAAATTGGTAGACACAAGGGACTTAAAATCCCTCGGAGTTTTTCTCTGTGCCGGTTCGACTCCGGCCCTGGGCACCAGTAAATATAAGGGTTTACAGCATATAAGCAGTAAGCCCTTTTTTATTTCTAAAAGTAAATGTAAGCACATAGTAAGCAGAATTTCTCACAAATTTTTTGTTCCACCATATTCACCCCGCCTGCGCTGTCGCCTTATAGTACCGTGACTCAATCCCCCGAAAATTAACAGGCCGCCCCACAATGCCCGCGTAGCGTTCTGCTATCCGTTTGAATGCTTGCCGATGGCTTAACCCTTGCTCGACATACGCTTCCACCATGTCGACCACCTGCGGCCTTGTCAATTTTTCTTCCATAGAGGGGTCCTTAATAGGGATCTCTTCCCTGATTTCCTGCCCGGCAAAAAGCGCTTTGTATTTGTCGCTTAACCTCTTGACCTTTTTATTCACCACGTTTCGATGACGGCCAAACATCTTGGCAATCTCAACCTGACTGAAACCGAAGACACAAGCCAGTAAGAAGAACTTTTGGTCATCTGTAAACCTGTCCGACTTTGTCGCCTTAATTCCCTCTCTCCGCGAATCCAAGGCCTTAATGATCCGCTTCACCTGCTTGACTGCCTGTTTGTACATGCAGACAATGGTGTTCTCCTTGACGTCAAACCTTTCCGCTAATTCTTTGCATGGGACCTTGTTAAAAAAGCGCTCCACAAAGACGGCCGTATGCGTCAATCGGAAATCTCCTGAACTCCACGGCACTGAGTCGGCATTGGAAAAGGCGTCAATCTGGTAGTCTTTAAGCCCTGAGAAGTGGACTTCCTTGTTTTGGGGATAACAGACAATCTTATCTGGAAAATGTCGCTCCATCACTGCCATGACAGCCCCCCTATGCTTTTACGGCCGGTGCTGGCGTCTCATAGTTGTCACCGCCAACAACGCTGTTCATATTTTCAAGTTGCCGGATCTCGTTGACCGACAGGAACCCGGCCTCCCGGGCTATCTTATAGGCAATATAACGCTCTTTTGTGTTCGCCTTTAAAAAGTTCTGGGTGAGGTGTTCGACGAAAAACTTTTGTTTCTCGGATTCAGTCAAAAGGCTCTTATGAATGGCCTGTTCTATGCGCTCCATCCACGGGGTGAGGGTATGAGTTAAAAAGCTCCGATTCTGTTCTGTCACATTTGAATACGTTGATCGTTCGTAATCCATGACAAGGTTAAGCGGTACTCGGAATACCCTGGCAATCTCCACGACTGAAAACTTTTGACTTTCAATCAACTGGCTATCTTGAGGCGAAACCCCAACGCTCTGCCATTTTAAATCATTATCCAGGACGGCAACTTTATGCTTGTTCCCTGAGCCACGGTATCCCTGGTTCCAGGCTTCGCGCAAGTCCGCTGCCGACTGTCCGCTCAGAGCATTTGGGGTGCTCAAGATTCCGCCCGGGGACGCATCATTTTTGAAGTAGTTCGCTGAGTAGTCCGATATGGCCTTTGAATGGCCAAAGGTGTCTTTTAGTAAAGCCAAAGGTGAATAACCTATAATCCCATCAGAAGATAACCCCCGGATATGTAGTATATCATCCATCCTGTGTTTTTTTTCCGGTCCGTCACTCCGGTAAACATAGATCAGTTCCCGGCCATCCACTTCCACAGTCACCTTGTCTGGGTGCAGGGGCCATAAAGCCACCACTTCCCCGGCATCACGCTCTATGAGACAATAGGCATTACCTCTAAGGCACAGATGTCCCACAAGAAGCTCTCTAAGCTCTAAGGAAGTCATCAAGGGGTTAGGCTGGTCATGCAATAAGGGATAAAGAGAAAACCCCTTAGCGCGCTGTTTATCGCCATTTGGCATACGTTCATAAGTAATCAGAGGCAAACTTGCAATCGACTCGGCAAGAACCCTGATACAGGCATAGACTGCCGGTATTCCAAGTGCCACAGTTTCAGTGACTTTGATTCCTGACGATGTAGGCCGGTCCGTGAATTTGTCAAGATTACTCCAATTTCTTCGACGAAAAAAGTCTAAAAATTTCATAGTAGATCCTTTTAAAAAAGGGGGAGCATGAGCCCCCCCATATGGTTATGAGTGATTATGCGCGTTCGGCCAAACCGACACACCATGAAAAGGAATCCCCATTTCTCGGAGTGATGCTATCCGACCAGCTTCCCTGGCCATCAAATCTTACCAGCACGCGATATGACATGAGGTCTTGAGTCCATCCCGGCACGTTCGATTTTTCCAGCTTGACTTCCCGACGAATCCCACAAATGTATTGGGTAGGATCAACGAAAATCAGATCATTTGCGTCGCCCAAAACGGGCAGAGCAGACGTAAACAGTAATTCTCTTCCATAAAGGGTGTACTTGCCTCTGCTCTCTGAAAAAACGTTGACCACTGAGCCCCCGGTGCCAACGGCGATAGTCATGTTCGTTAAAAGCGACGGCAAGAGCGTAGAATTCGCAATCCAGACAGCTCGGTTGAGTCCCTCGGGGTACATCCGGGCGAACATTTTCGCGACATTTTCAAACATGAGCGAATCCGCGGCCTGGCCGGGTTCTTTTGTGATGGAAATAACACCCGGTGAATTTATAACACCCAATGGTTGCCCACCGCCCGCTCCCTGAAGAAAATGGTAATCCATTCCAAGGCTGAGAGATTTCCGCATCGCCATTTCCAACTGTGCGTCGAAGCCAAGGCCATCCTCGATAAGCTCGGCTGAAGCATCGACAAATATGGCTCCTTTTTTGGCTGCCAACTCGATCAAGCGAAGTTTTCCAGTTTGCTTGGTTCCAGTTCCCTCTTCTGCCAGAAATTCCATTGCAAATCCGCCGTAGTATTCCCCACTGGATTGATCGGCCCCATCCCAACCGGGAACTTTTCTTGTTGCGGAGGTCATCGGCCAAACAGTAGCCCTCGGGCGGACGATTTCATTTGGGAGGCTGTCATCTAGCCACTTTGCCGATAAAGGTTCGGGGACACTGGCCCCACCGCTTGAGAATGTCCCTTCCACCATCGAAGCACGGAAAAGCCGGATCTCTTCTTCATTGATTTCTAACTTTTGACCTTTGTTGAACATGCCTTTGAACGTCCTGTCATAAGCTGGCCCACCTTCAACGGTAATAAGGGATCTGTCTTGCTTGTCGTGAAGCTCCGGCACAAAGTTCTCACCCTTGCCGCCCTTGTTTTTCTCCACAAGTTCAAAGGCCTCAAGTCTCGAATCAAAGGACCGGATTTCCCCTTTGATCGCTTCCATGCGTTCGGCGTCCTCGCCACTCTTGGCAAGCTCGCCAAGTTCATCCACTGCCGTTTTTTTCGCTTTTAATAGATCATTCTTGTCCATGTTCTGTGCTCCTTTTAGTTGTTCTAAGTTTCGACCAATTCCCACAGTGGGATCGGCCGCTGCCGCCACTAATGAACATTCATAGGGCATCCATTTCGTGGCAATAAATCCCGTTTTTGTTTTTTGCCTTTGTTGAATTTGATAGCCGATGGAGAGATTTCGGACGATGCCATCACAAATATCCGTCCATAAGCTGTCCTGGCTCGCCGATAGCCTTATGGTGCCCTTCAGTCTGCCATCTGCTACTGTTAGGCCCTCTACAACTCCCACAGGCAAAGCTGCGTTGTTGTGGCTGCATAACAGGGGTAAGGGTGCCCGGCTCAGGTCCACTGCCTCTAGTTTGTGGGAAAGCACCTCTTCCCCGTCAAAGCGCTTCACTGGCTGCTCACTCGATAGGCTCGCAGATACGGTTCTGCTTTCCTTGTTTCGGATCTCTCCGACTTCGATTTGGAAATTTCGTCTATCCATTTTTACCTTTCCTTTGGGGCCGCAAAAAAAAGAGCCGTGTGAGAGTGTGGCCCCACACGGCCCCTTCTTGCGTTAGTTAGGCGAAAGGTAGCGAACCCCTCACCCGCCCGATTTTTAATAAAAAATTAGTTTGTTAAATCCAAGTTAAAGTTGGGGCCACCTCCTTTTTTTGATTTCGCAGGGCACCGTCAAGGGCCATGATGGTTGACACGGCCATGTCTATCTTTTCTCTTGATCTCTTCTTGCTCGGCTTCAAGTTACCGGCTGCGTCGGATTCGCATATCACATTTGAAAAACACCATCTCAGAGCCGGATTGTCGGGAAACATGATCCGCCGTTCCAGGATTAACTTTTCAAGTTCCTTTGTCGGTGGAGACATCGACTTGAAACCCTGACCGAATTCAATTACAGTGAGGCCTCGGGTTTCGAGTTCCTGTACAATCTTGGTAGCTCCCCATCTGTCGAAAAGAATTGCCTTCAAATCATATTTTTTTGCAAGTTCATCAATGCAGTTGAGGATGAACCCGTAGTCGACCACCTGGCCGGGTGTTGATTCAATAAAGTTTTGTCTATGCCACAAATCGTAAGGCACTCGATCCCTTTTGGAGCGTTCCTGAATAGCCTCTTGCGGACACCAGGCATGCGCTAACACGATAAAGGGTTCTCCCTCACTTAAAGGTGCAAAACAAAGAGACAAGGCCGATAGGTCCTGCGTGCTGGAAAGATCAAGGCCGCCATAGCATGGCCGACCCGTTAAATCCGGCATATCGCCATTTTTCGCCACGCAGGAGTCAAAGTCGCTTGATGAAATCCACCTGGCCGCCGCATCGACTCTCTGATTCAAGTAGAGATTTCTAAAGACGTTTTCTTTCGCGGGGATCTTCTTTGCCTGCTCTGCAAAATTCCGCATCTCTTCCAGACTTCTGAAATCATCAAGTGCAGGGTTACAGCCAAACCAGGTTTTTTCGTCCCATGGATCTGCGTCCTCGGGTGCTGTGTAAATGGTGCTGTAAAAAGTGTGATCGGGGGGGAGGGCCCCTTCCTGAATCTTCAGGCCGTAGTCAACAAGTTCACTCATAATATGGTTTGGGTCCGGGCTTTGTGTGCTGATAACGATTGCAAGAGGTTCTTTCCTGGCCCCGGTGCCGGTGGTTAAATTATCCCACAGTTCGCGGTCCTTGGCTTGTGCAAGCTCGTCATAAACAATAAATGAGGGAGAAAGCCCCAGTGCTTTCCTGCAATCGCTGGACATGGCGTGATACTCTGAACCGGTTTCGGTGTCGGTTATCCGTTTATGAAAACTTTGTATATGGCAACGTTCTTCAAATTCGGGAATTCTCAAAATGATTGCCTCCATTTCTTTAAAAATTATAGCTGCCTGCTCTCTGTCTGCCGCCGCCGAATATACCTGACCACGTGATTCTGATTCCGGCCCGAGGAGATGACAAAGTGCGAGTGCCGCCGCCAGGCAAGTCTTGCCGTTTTTTCTGGGAAGTGTAATTAAGGCAGTCCGTACAAGGCGCTTCCGGTTCTTGACTTTGTATATGGCCTTGATTATTTTCTTTTGCCATGGCCTCAATTTTAGTTTTGTGCCTGCAAGAGTCCCGGAGGTGACCGGTAAACATGCGCAAAACTTTATAACCCTATCATCCCTGGAAAGGCCTTTGCGTGTCCAGGGAGGGGTCTTCCCTCGCCATGTCTTGACTGCTTTGGCCGACTTTTTAGCCGCCGATATCGGTCCACGTTTGCCCATTAAAAGTGTCTCAAATTAAAGTGTCTCAAAATTAACTCACCGCGACGTTAACCAGCCGATTATTTCCCCAGGGTACCTGATGATTTTTTCTAGTATTTATAGACATTTAGGCCTCTTTTCTTCTTTGCTTTGCTAGTTTTCCGGTTGTGGCAGGCCCGGCATAGGCTTTGTGCGTTGTCCTCACTAAGGGGCGCGCCGCCATCTCGGAGTTCATGGACATGATCGACAATCACCCCAGGGACCAACCGCCCCTCGGCCTCGCACATAACACACAGGGGGTGATTCTGTAGGTACCAGTTCCGAAACCTCCGCCACGCCACGCTCACATAGAACGGATCTGTCTCCCTTGTCGGTGCCGCTGGCTGATGTTCTTGACAATATGCGCTCCCAGGCACGGCCATATTTCGGCATGGGAATTTTGCGCAGTATTTTCGAGGTTTATTGCTCATTAGCTCCCCGCGCGGAACAGCTCACTTGTTAGAGTTGTTAGACTTGTTAGACTTGTTAGACTTGTTAGAGTTAGTCTCGTTCCCATTTAATATTTCCGTCTTTCCAATCGTCGGCTGCGGTCCATATTATAGTTTTTGTATTTTTGCCCACGGTATTCCGCTAAGAATTTTTGGAAATTAAGGGGTAATATTTCTTCCCCCTCAATTTCTCCGCCGTATTTATTCCAGACTCCCTCTCGTATTGCACTTAAGGTATTGAATGTTTCAGCTCTTCTTTCGCATACTCTTGTCTCTAAAGAACTGTCACGGTAACGGAGAATGGCCGCCTCAATAATTTGCTTTAGCTCACCCAAACCAGTAATTAAATTGACTCCATGTTGCTCACAGAGGGGTAATAGAACATCGTTCATGGTGCTTTTCTCTGCCCATATTTCTATGTGATAGCTTTGTTCCCCTTCAAAGTTCTCCATACTGTAGCTGGGGAGGAAAGGCAATTTAGGGAACTCGAAACCATACTCATCAGCGTTAGCGTTAACTAAGACTTGCGGTTCTTCAGGCTGGCATGGTTCAAATATTGTCGGCCTGCCATTACGACGATCATCAAACGACGCCGGGTCCACTAAGCCAAGATAGCGTGCTGCCTTGGAGGCTCGATCCAGTGTGGCCCATGCGTTAGTAGTGTTTTCGTAAACCGTACCGTTAGGCAAATGAACAGGTGGGTCCTGCGATAAGATTTGGTAATGAATGCGGCGTAAATGGACACCCTCTGCATATCCGAATTTGTTCCATAGGCCCTCGAACCACTCGGCAAGTTCGACCTGACTTTTCTGGCCCACGTAAAAGGGATCGTTTTGTGGCGCCAATACTAACAGATCCTTAACTGTGCATTTTTTTGTCTTGGCAAGTTTTTTAATTGCGTTGTAGTTGATAGTTTGATTTCTCATATTGCTTGATTTCCTTATTCGGCCAAAAATACTAACTCTTCCTTAACCCTCTTTTAAAACCTTAAAAAACCTTTAAACAAAAACTAGGCATGGTAATACATGTTAATACGATATGTTTCGTAACCCTTCCTGTGTTGTATGTGAAATCTATCATAAAAGAGCCTTTCATTTCTGATTTCCAACACTTACAGGTAGAAATGGCGATTTTGGAAGGGTTACGTTTCGTACGCGAGAATCTTCGTAAGGGTTACGTTTCATATCGCGTACAAGGGTTACGTTTCATATCGCTTGTTTTTTTTCAGCGGCTCTTGTTCGTACACTTTCGGCGGCCCCTGATAGCCCATGTGAACATCGTGTACACGCTTCCTAAAAACAGTCCCTGGTTCCCACTTCAGATAATCATTGATAAGCACGTACCTCGTCTTGTCGTGCGGACGCAAGCCGCCGCAGTGTGATATCTTAATAAAGCCATTTGCTAGCAGCTTATCAATAGCACGGACGGTTCCCGGCTGGTTCATGCCGTAAACCTTCTGTAATGTCTTATATGGCATCTCAAGCCTGTCCAAGTTAATAAATTCGGGTTTTCGTCTAGTTCCCTTTTTGTCCTTCGCCTGCGACGGAGACTCCCTCTTTCGCGCGTCCATTAAAGCGAACAGCATGATGATGGCATTTTTATGCAGGGCTAAGAACGCGGGGGACTGGTAGAGTTCACGTTCCCAAAAGGAACCGCCTTTTTTCATTGCTACTGGCCCGCCGTTTGATCCTGGCTCGTGTTGTTGCGAAGGCGAGTGGTGATAAACGCATCAAGGTCTTGCTTCCGATAGCGGACTGCTTTTCCTAATTTCAGGAAGGCGGGACCATTGCCCCGACATCTCCACGCCTCTAAAGTGGACTTGGTCAGGTCAAGGTAAGTTGCGGCCTCTTTCGTTCTAAACATGACAACCTCCTTATCTTTGATGGTGTTCTTCATAACCACAAGATAATACAGGTTGTTCTTTTATGTCAAGTCTAAGTATATGATATAATTAAGAAAGTTGACACTTAGCCGGGTTAAGTGTCAAGGAAGGATTTGATGATTTTCTTCATTTGGGTAGGTTTGCAATCATATTTTTTGGCATATTTTACCGTGAAACCATGCAATGTAATGTTGCCTTTTGCGAATGCTTTCTTGAAATGTTTGAAGATTTCTTGATTTCGGTCTGCTCTTTCTTCGGCGCTTCCAGACCATCTTTCCTTGCCTTTAGCCTTATTATTAATGCTCTGTATTTTTCCTTCCCGTGCAAACTTAGGCAATAATCCAGAGCGCACTAAGTTAATTGCTAATTGAAAAGAGTGAATATAGGCCTTTAGGACCTCATTATTTACCACGCCATCCTTCACTACCAACTCTTCCAATTTCCTCATTGAGTCTAATGCCAATAGGGCTGATTCTATATCCTCACGAATCCTCATTTGTTCCTTATCATCACTTACAATATAGGTGCCGGACGGAAATCCCCGAGGCGGATGTTTTGGATAGTTCCCGAACTGCTCAAAATTTATTGTATATATAAGCTGCTTAAAACCAATTTCTTTTTTAATAAATTCTTCCGTGAACCCTGCATTTATAAGCTTTTGTTCGATCGTCCGCTTACACCAACTAAAACCGGGAATCCCGTTAAACCCATACTGTTTGAAGTAGCTTTCGCCTTCTTCATTGCAATTCTTTAGTGCTTGCCCCATCATATACCTAGTGTGCTCCCAGTCCAATCGACCGGTAGTGATTAAATGGTCAACCGGAGGATCATTTAAAGTCATAAAGCCTTTAAGAGATTTATCGGTATTCATAATTCACCCCCGTTTTTGCTCTATATGGCATTTGTATTACATTATCACTTTCTGCAATAAAGCCCTGTCTTACGATCCAATCACTTATTTTGTCTATCTCTGGCCTCAAATATCGTAGGTCCTGCGTCTCTGTGTAGTGCTTGATGGTTACATCCTGGTTCAGTTTATGACCCATCAGTAGTTTAGTTTTCCATAGTTCAAGTTCACATTCTCCGGCTATGGCCCTAAAGGTTCGACGCAAGTCATGGGCTGTAACCTTGACACCTATCGCATCCGATACCTTGTCAAAGGTTCTGCGTGCCTCCTTGATATGATCTGGCCCGGATCTCCCAGGAAATACATATTGATGATTGCTATTTAATCGTTTTTTTAAAATATCAATCGCCACCTGTGATAGGGGGAAGGTAACGGAAATTCTGTTTTTAGGATCTGGAATAAACCACCAGCCCTCATCAAGGTTAACCCTTTCCCAGGTTAAAAAAGACATTTCCCCCCACCTGGCCCCGGTTAAGAGAAGAAAGGAAAGGGCATCCACTGCCGTGTGTGATATTATGGTTTGCCCTTGTGATTTTCTGATTTTTTGTAAAGTGTTCCAGGCAATTCCGATTTTATTAGTAGGAATACGTCCGGTCCTTGCTTTAACCTTGTTCCAAAGTTTTGTGTCGCTCAAAACACTAACCGGATTTTCTATGAATAATAAAGGTTTATCATCAAGCTGGTATGCACCGTGTGCATAATTAAGAAGTGCTCGAAGGTTTCTAAAGGCTTGATTCGCTTGTGCCGGTCCTCGGTCCGTCAATTCTCTGAATCGTGCCAAAACCTTATCTCTGGTAATCTCTATGGCTGGCCTATCGGCCCATAACTGAAAGCTTTTATTAAGGTGCTTCAAAATATCTTTTTTTGAAGATGGTTTCATCTCCCGCCGATCTTTCAAGTAATCCTCTGTAATCTCTCTCAGCGTTAAAGAATAGAATTCAGCACGTTTTTTCTCAACGACAGGGTCTTTGCCCTGAAGCAGGGACACAAGTTCTTTCTGTGCCTGTTTGCGTGCTTGCTGAAGCGTTATTACACCATGCCTGCCAATGGATACCCTTCGAGTTTTTCCATTAATCCGGGACTGGATTATATAGGCCCGTCCAGTCGGAGTTAAACGAACCCCGAACCCCTTTATTTGAGAATCCCAAAGGAATTTTTGCCCTTTTTGAGGTAGTGTTGCATTCTCAACCCTGGCCTTTGTAAGCTTCATTTTTAATCCCCCGGTTTAAGGTTGTAAGCACATTGTAAGCAGAATAAATCAAACATCATCGTATAACCTAGGGATTAATCTAACTAGAAACCATTGATATGTCAAGATTGTATTGCTTACACGAACATCATACAACACTATAAAAGGCATAAAAAAGGGACTTAAAATCCCTCGGAGTTTTTCTCCGTGCCGGTTCGACTCCGGCCCTGGGCACCAAATAAATAAAGGGGTTTCAGCCTATCGGCTGTCATCCCTTTTCTTTTGTATTTTTCTGGATTTTC
>Ga0307990_1000157_pt1 | contig 64998 bp, 66 predicted proteins | sample EllFjometagen129_FD_203168 | JGI IMG/M metagenome (GOLD analysis project Ga0307990, IMG submission 203168) | Marine microbial communities from Ellis Fjord, Antarctic Ocean - #129 | ecosystem: Environmental > Aquatic > Marine > Unclassified | place: Southern Ocean | collected 2014-10-08
GTAACAGTTTAGGCATAATTTTTGCTAATCAAGGAAAAGCATTTCATCTTATATTTTTAACCTAAACATGAACGGGGTCTTATGAACGAGAACATGGAAGTATTACAACCAGAAACAGAAAAAGCTGCCGCTGGCAAACCTGCAGGAGAAAACAAGCTTGAAAGTTCCAAGCATTTACTAGTAATAAATATCATTGAAAAATTGCTTATTAAAGCTAAAGCTCGTTGGAATCAGGGGTTTTTTGATGAGAATGCTGCTTGGGTAGAAAAAGTGGGGCATTATTGTGTTTTACTCTCTGCAGTTCTCGGATTTCTTGCCGGGCTTATCTCGGCTATCAAATTTGATCAAATGACACCTTTGGGTATTGGCATTATCTGGATGTTTACTCTCCTTGTCCTTCAGTTTATTGCTCATAAATTTATTGTGGCAAGCGCAAAACTCATTAAATCCACCGAAAGTCAAATGTCATCGCCATCATTTCTTGACAGTCTCTCTGTGGTCAATATCCTCGTGGGCTTCGGTTGTTTGATAGGTGGTATCTTTTTAGCCATCAAGACGAGCGACTGGACATTTGTAATCTCGGGAATCATGATGTTTTGGGCTTTTGAATATTTTGCATCACTTTCGATGAATCCAAAAATGCTCAACATTAATGTCGTTGAGCAAGCGACAGCCGGCCAAGAAGCAATAGGTTTAATCTCTTTCTTTATGAAAGGAATGCTTAAACTTGTTCCTGTATATTTTGGTACATGGATGGTTATAGGCACTTTCCATTTAATTGACGCCCTCATAACTCTCATAGGTAAAAATTCATATATGTTTATGGAACCGGTAACAACTGCGTCCTACGCTATACTTGCAGCGTTATTGTCTCCTTTTGTGATCTACTTAGTATTTATGTTCCAATATCTTTTCTTGGATGTAATTAATTCAATATTGGACATCCCTGCTAAAATTGGATCTATTTCTAAAAATCAATAAATATCAGCATGGAGATCTTATGAAAACAATTACAAAAAGTTTATTGGTAGGCATCATGGTGTTATCTCTGCTCGGTTGTGGTGGACCAACCCTTGACACCTCTTCTGAATCAGCAAGAAAAGAATCTGCTCAGAAAATGGTGAGTGAGTTAACTTCTCCAGCAGAAAAAGCAGCCTTCAAAAAGGCTCTTTCTGGCATTTATGTTGTAGGTATGTTTGCTACTTTGGGTGGTAAGATTTCTGAAGAAGAGGCAGTGGCTAAAATAGATGCTAAGGTTAATGGCAAAACGGTTAAAGAGATTATGGCTTTAGCTGCAGAGTTAAAGCAGGCAATGAACAAGTAAATGTTCATTACCCTACGACAATTTTACCGGGGATCTACCTGCTGTAAATAGGTACTTAGTCTCTCGATAAATACGATTTGTGGGGCAAAACCTGTTTTTCACAACAAACCTTGTTGACGCGGCCTCTGTGGATTATCCTCAGGGGTCGTTTCTTATAAACCACGACTGTAACCATATAAAGTACGCCCTTATTCAACCTGACCACATTTGTGTTCAGTTCGCCAAACAAGGCTAAAAGAAACCCCAGCCATCCCCTGCTTTGCATTAATTATCAGACAATCCGATCAGTTCAGTGAAAATAACATTTTTTTTCTATTGGAATTGGCGGTAAAAAATCATTACACTACCCCTTTTCGAAACGAGGACGTAGTCTCCAGTGTCAGGCGGGCAGCTAACAACCTATGACCGCTTGACTTATCGTCTATTCTGACATGTTATTTTATGAAGGGTTTGATTGACATGACCGTGACAACACTAATTAACAAAGGGGTGAATGGTCATCCGTTAACACCTAAAGAGATTGAGTACTTACTCAGCTTTCCACCTCACAGTAATGAAAGTTTTCAGGTGATGTCCGCGGCAAGCGACCTCTCGCGCCGACTGCAGAACAACGAGGCTGAAGTCCATGGACAACTCGCACTCAACCTCGCACCCTGCCCTGAGGAATGTCAATTTTGCTCCTTTGCCAAGAGCAATAAAATTTTCACCAAAGCAACCGAAGTACCAATTGATGAAGCGGTAGCAATGGCCAAGCAATTTGAAAATGTTGGTTGCCAAGCCATTGTGTTGATGACCACGGCCAACTTTCCCTTCAAGAAGATCGCCCCCTACCTTACTGCAATTCGCCAGACAATAAAAAAAGAGACTCCTCTCATCGTTAATATCGGTGATGAAAGCGCCGATCATGCCAAGGAGCTTGTACAACTAGGTGTCAACGGTGTCTACCATGCCCTACGTTTACGTGAAGGTATCGACACCAACATCCCCCCACAACAGCGCCGTGACAGTATTGAAAAATTTCAAACAGTGGGACTACAACTCGGCATCTGCGTTGAACCCTTAGGACCTGAGCACAGCGATCAAGAGATAGCAGAAATGATCCATTACACCGCTAGCCTGAACCCAGTTTTTAGTGGCGCAGCACGACGGATTCCCATCCCAGGTACGCGGATGGGTGAGTTGGGCACAATCCCAGAGATCCGCCAAGCACAAGTTGTCGCGATCACCCGCCTGGCAATGCCACACACAACAATAGCCAATTGTACGCACGAACCAGGTGTTTTACCCGGCATGGGTGGCGCAACTTTCTTCTGGGCTGAAATGGGAGCTAACCCCCGCGACACGATTGCCCGTACCGAAGAGGGTCGTGCGCACAATGTCAGCGAGCTCGAAACCATGTTCTGGGAACTAGACTGGAAAATTCAACGTGGTCCTTCTCGTATCTGGAAAGTTTAACCTACAACAAGCATTAGCAAACTAACCCGGTTGATGACAAACCATGCACTCTTCCTTATGGGGATGCGCAGGAGGTAATGTTTTTATTGGATGACAAGCAAGACAACCTTTTTCAACAGCGACACGGCGGCCATCCTGCTCTAGTTGCTGATAAAAAGTTCTATGCACGCTATTGGCGGGCACATCAATTCCCAGCTTCTTACCTGCACTAATATACAAAAAAAGCATCAACGCTACAAAGGCACCGATAAAGAGCATATCTCGTTTGGATAATTTACTTACATCTTTCTGGCTCACCAGCTAATACTCCCCGCAATTAAAAAAAATAGTGCCACAACCAATCAATGCGACCACGCTTAGCATAATACTTACCACTAAATTTCATCACCTGACGAATTTTTTCCCGCATTTGCGCTTTATAGCAGTGAATCTCACATTTACGGCAAGCTGGTTTTGGATCCAAGGGGCAATTGGCATTGCGCTGTAAGCCGTAGTGCAATAACGCGTAACATTCCTGGCAATATGTTTTGCCCTGTTCTTGGACGTGTTCTCGTACCCCATGATCCAAATGATGTTTGCGACAATAGAGGGCGATAAAGGACCGCAACACCTTTTCATCCTTGGCGATGCGGTGTTCCTTATCCACGCCTAAACCCCGACACCCGCCGCAAGCACAGCTGCCGCATCGTGAGCATGGCAGGGAGTTACACCATATACCATGTCACAGTCAGGGCATTTACTCTCAAAGGTAGCCATTTGAAAACTGGTGTGACAATTCTCACATTTGATTGTTAACACCGATGGCATCAACTGGGCACCAAAGCCCATAGTCCGCAATTTGTTGATAATATCCATACCTGAAGTAAAATTTCCCGCGCAACCATCATGCATAATCTGTTCTCCTTGGGTATGTGTTGTTGTAAAATATTGAATTTTAAATCTATTCATCTATAAAAACATGGTGCTGTACTGCGCAAATCTTTTGCGGTGCTAAACGGCACAGTTTCATGGCCAGTAAACCTCTGAACCTACCCATCTTTTGTGGAGTCGTGCTACCCATTTCAAGGACATCTGTCGCCCGGATGGCGACAGTTGAGTATCCATGGATGGACTTGAACGATCCTTGCAATGGGAAGTGCGTCTCCATACTGAGCAACCAACTACAGCTGTTCCAACGTTTCACCGCTGCGAATACGCTGGCGTAACGCCATCAATTGGCGATCAAGAACTTCAAGCTGCACCAAGTTGGAACGCTCGACAGTGCTGGTGGTAATAATTTTCGCTATCCCGCCATTTTTTATCACCAGCCGCCGCTGCCCCATCAGAGCCAGAATCGGATCGTGGGTAGCCATCAGGACAATCTTTTCCTCCTGGACCAAGAGTGCCAACGCCTTTTTGCGATCAATACCGGCATTTTCAATCTCATCTATCAATACAATGGGCGATTTACTTAAGATTGCCGTATCCGCAATCATCAGCGCCCGGGATTGCCCGCCGCTGAGAGAGGTTATCGGCGTATCGACAGAGAATACTTCACCTGCCAGATCGTTGGCTTGGGCGATGATCTGACCTATCTTATCATCCACATCGGGGACAAAACGACTCTCGGCATGCATACGCACAAATTCGGCAACCGTTAAATCCATGACAAAGTTCATGTTTTGCGATAGCTGCGCCACCAGTTTATGTTCGATAGAGAAGCGCCATTTCGCATCCGGAACCTGACCATTGATCAGGATATGTCGCCCAGTAGGGGTGTCCCCCTGTGCTACCCATTCGATATCAGCCAACAAGCGACTTTTCCCCGAACCTGTAGCTCCAACAATGCAGGTTATCTGACCGGGGATGAGCTCAATTTCACAGTTTTCCGCAACGCCATCCTTATCAAAACCACCGATAACGCTCAGACGCTCAACTTTATCAAAACCCTGATTTAGCGCCCCCATACCAGCGACGTAATCAAGCAGAGATTGGCACAATTGCTCGTGAGTCAGACCAATATTGTCCAACTGATCCGCAGTAATGTCACTGAACAGTTCGGCAATTGTCACGTTACTATCGGCAACACTTAAAGCGAACGAGTCGAGAAAATCGGTAAGGTAAGGGTATTGCACCAATAAATGCACCAGCGCAGTGCTGAACAATTCGTCCGGTTTCATTCTGACACCTCCACGCCTTGCGCCGATTTTGAACAATGAGGCTGACACTGCCCCCGTTCGAGATCTATTTTGCGCACATTGCCCACCTGATGTTCCTCACCAATACGCGTTTCTCCTAGGCAATAGGAACACAGTGCCGCAGGCATGGAAAAGCGCAACGCAGCCCCTTTCAAGGTGGCAACCTGTGCGGCGTCGGTCAAGAGTGTAGACAACTCAAACGCACCTTGCCCAGTAATGCCATTGACATTGAGAATAACCGCCTGCGGATTGACCTGACGCACCCGTGAGGCGAACACTTCGCGCTCGGCCTGAGAGACAATATCACCTTTGGTGATCACCACAATATCGGCACCTTTGAGCATTGGTCCAATTTTTTTAGGCGTACCGATGCCGCTGAGGTTGTCGATAACACACACCGCTGCTACCTCTTTAATGTGCGGTGAGCAACGGTTGCATAAACCGGCACTCTCGCTGATCAACATATCCAGCTTTTGATGCAGCCCCCACTCCACACAAGCTTCTATATTGCTGACAAAGTAATGATCAGGGCACAGCGCTCCCGATAAGCCCTTACGCACCGGAATGCCGCGCTTAGCATAGAGTTTATCGTCATCACTGAGCAAGCAATCGAACTTAATCACCCCGATTTTAAGCTCCTGCTTCTGTAGTGCCGCTATCGCTTGCAGAATCACCGCGGTCTTGCCTGAAGATGGAGGCCCGGATACTGTAACTAGCTGCATAATTTACTCCTGAGCGACATTTTCGTTGAACACACTTTCCAGACGCTTTATTAAGCTGGCAATATCGTTAGCGTAGATATAATCCCAACCCAGCCATTTCCACGGTACGCCACCTGAAAAATAGTCAGGCAACACGTTTTTTACCTGAGCATTTAACGACGGAAACAAGCCCTTCTGAGCCAGAATCGTCCCCACTTCTTCCCCGGCCATAAATTCAGCAAGCGGTTGGATTTTTTCCATAGAACTCTTTTTCGCCAACATAAATATGGGGCTGATAATCGCGCCATCCTGCGGCCAGACAATTTCTACCGATTTTATGTTCTGCGCCATGCGAGTAAAGAAATAAGGTAAAATGGTGACCAGCGGTTTCGCCTGCTGCACTCGGCCCGCATTCTTGACCATCTGGGCTGGATGCATGGACTGCAACATTGACTTAGCTAAGCGTTCAACCCCAGCGTCACCAAAATCTTTATAGATATTTAGAAGAATCGCATTGAACAGGTCGAAGTCACCTACCGGCAGTGCCACCCGTTGTTCGTAGATCGGCTTTAACAGATCGGTCCAAGTGCGCGGCACAGGCAAATCACCGAGTTCCAGTTTATCCACCATAAATACGGCGGGAACAACAGACACGATTGAATATGAATGCTGTGGATCGATCAGATCAACTTCGGCAAAATCTCGATTGACTCCATTGAGTTCAACAGCCTCAAAGTTTCCTTGTTGTTGATACAGGCCGATCCCTTGCGGATCAAAAAAAGTATCAAATCCCGCCGAGATAAAAAGGTCGGGCAACTGGCTTGAACTCGTCAAACTATTAATATTCTCTTCCATCCAATCAGCCCCTACAGAGGCCGCTTCAAGGCAACTACGCGTTTTAAAACCGCTGCGCTGCTGATAGTCATCAGTAAAGGTATTAAATGCCTCCAAAAGAGGAACCCGAACAGGACACGGCAACAGACCGGCAACATCAATATCGTAGTCATGCTGTTTTTTCTCTACCAAAGTAATATCAACCTGGTCACGCTGTTCATTCACTTTCTCTTCGAGTAATTGAACAAAGGTATCGACCGCATAGCCTTTATTGGTCAGTGCTGATTCAAGTTTAAGGAACCGACCTACGCTTGCAAGAACTTTTGGCTCCTTCAAATTCTCAAACCCATTCGCAATAAACACATCCAACGTTTCAGACCATGTTTCAACAATCTCTTGTATAGTCATTGATAACTGTATCGGCATAATAATCTCCTTTTGTTGATTTAGATTATACCGTAGCTGTGCGCTTTTAAAATTGACGTACATCAAAAAAACATCATTTATCCTGATTAATACCAATTTTCCGCTATCGCCACAAAGGTCGTCACTCTCGCGCAGGCGGGAGTCTAGAAATCTATGCAAAACCTCTGGATCCCCGCATTCGCGAGGATGACGAATACGGGGAACAGAACCAGAGCGGAAGATTAGTGCTACTCAGGTCTTTTGTAGTTTTTACGCCAGTAGCCGACTCAATAATTAGCTATAATTCTCATATATTTTTGCACAACCATTAGTTTTCATTACCTGTTTGACTTCCTTAGATTCACAACTATAATTGTCAGGTCCTTAACGATAGATGGATCAATTTGGTCTGGCTATGCACCTATTGTCATGAGCTATGGCGAACATAACATTTTTATTAATCTAGAATGAAAGATGGAGAAATCATGAAAAAACTGATCGTTATCGCACTATTTCTGTGTGCAATACCAACAATGCTGTTGGCTGGTGAAGCCAATCAAGCATCGCAAGCGGGTCGTTTCTATATCAACCCAATGGTTGGTGGTTTAGATATGGAAAGCAGTTCTTACGATCCTGAAATCAACTACTCTCTGGGGGGCGGTTACAACTACAATGCCAACCTCAGTAGTGAGTTTCGGTTTAGTTTTGCCAATGAAGAAAACGGTCCAGATAGCGATGCCACTTCAGCGTTTATCGGAGCAATCTATCACCTGAATCCAGAAGAGCGCCTCGTCCCTTACGTTGCCGCAGGAATTGGTGGTCTTTTAATCGACGATAGCGATGCTGACAGTGATCTGTTTTCACAGCTCAACTATGGTGCTGGACTAAAATATTTCATCAACGAAAATATGGCGATCAACACTGAAGTCCGCCACATGCTCGCCTCCAGTGGTGAGCCAAACAATCTCATGTATGGCGCAGGTCTTGTCTTCTATTTTGGCGGCGAAAAACCAGCACCCATTCCTGTACCTGTACCGGCACCAGTGGTAAAGCCACCTGTTGACAGCGATGGTGATGGCGTTTTCGATGAGATGGACCAATGCCCAGACACACCATCAGATGTCAGTGTAGACAGCAACGGCTGCCCCCTTGATAGCGACAACGATGGCGTTTATGATGCATACGACCAATGCCCAACAACACCAGCTGGAGTCACTGTTGACAACCAAGGATGCGCACTACCTGTCGATAGTGATGGCGATGGTGTTTATGATAATGCTGACCGTTGTCCGAACTCTGCACCTGGTGCACACGTCGACGAATATGGTTGCCAATTAACGTTAACACTCTTAATTCAGTTTGATACCAACAAAAATGCCATTCGCCCACAGCACACCCAAGACATGGTAAATGCCGCGGCTTTTATCAATAATTATCCCGGTGAAACCGTTATGATTGCGGGTCACACTGATAGTGATGGTAGCGAACAATACAACCAACAACTTTCTCAAAAACGCGCACAAGCAGTATGTGACTACTTAGTTACCAACTACGGTATTAATGTTGAGCAAGTAGTGGTTAAGGGTTTTGGTGAAAGCCAACCTGTTGTTCAAAACACTTCAGCGGCTAACAAGCAACAAAATCGTCGTGTTGAATTAACCCTGTTCAACAACTAATCGTGCACTGAACCAGAGTCACGACAGCTCAGTGTCTATGTAGACACCGACAAACAAAAAGCCCGCTGAATTCTCAGCGGGCTTTTTTATGATCCAGATTTTGCTATTTATTCCGTAGGTTCAACCTCTTTTTTCTTACCAAAAAACCGAGCCACCCACACCCCAACCTCATAAAGAACAATAAAGGGTAAAGCAATTGAGACCTGAGAAAACAGATCAGGCGGAGTTAATATCGCACCGACAACAAATGCCAGCAAAAACGCATAACGCCGATTACGGGCCAACCAGTGATAATCCACAATACCGAGACGAGCGAGAAAAAAGATCACAATGGGCAACTCGAACACCAAACCGAAAGCAAGCAATAACCGCGTCGCCATACTCAAGTAGCCGCCAATCGACAGCATCGCCTTGACATCACTGACGCCAATACCGTAATTGATCAGAAAAGTAAAGATCACCGGAAAAACAAAAGTAAAACCAAAGTAAGTTCCTGCGCCAAAACACAAACAACTACTCAGCACAAATGGAACAGCGAGACATTTTTCACCGGGATACAAGGCTGGAGAAACAAACATCCACAGTTGCCAAAGCAAAACAGGTAAAGAAACCAGTAGCCCCGCAACAGCCGCTACTTTAAGGTAGGTAAAAAATGGTTCTGTAGCATGAATAAAAACAAGAGAACTGCCTTCAGGCAGAGCCCGCCGAACCGGTTCGGCAATAAATTGAAACAACAACTCCGCATAGTTATAACAACCGACAAAAGCAACTAACCACGACACGACACCTATAATCAACCGCCGGCGAAGTTCCTGCATATGACTAAAAAATGGTTGTTCAGGTTCAGTCATGGTTCGACTCTATCGTTGTTTTCTTATCCTCTTTTTCGCAACAAGTGTCATCATCCAAAACTACTTCAGCTATTGGTGCGTCTTCGTCAACAGGATCGTCATTCACTTCCACCACCGAAACCGTTGGTTCAGTTTGCTGTTCTTGTTGGTTATGAATCGCAGGTTGCTGCTGCGGTGAGGCAACGTGCGCTTCTAGATCAATACTGTTCTTCAAATCATCGGTAGCACGGCGGAATTCACGCAAACCACGACCTAACGCGCGAGCAACATCTGGCATCTTACTTGGTCCAATGAAGATAATCGCAATCACTAAAATGACGAGCAATTCGGGCATTCCAATGCCAAACATGAACCCTCCCTAAATCGATACACTACAATTAGATAAAAACAATAGTCTCTGAAAAACGAATTAGATGGCTAAGCAAAAACTTCGTCCCCCAAGGCGTAGTGGTTGTTCAAGGGTAAAGGCATACATGTTGTATGTCGAAGTCTTGAACAAACACTGCAACGCAGGTGGGCGAACTTATTTTTGCGACGCCATCAAAAATCAACAATCTTTATCATTCGAATCATCGATCTGATCGTTATCGTCAGAATTGATCCCTTTTTTAAAGTTTTTAATCCCTTTACCAAGTCCCGCCCCTAATTGTGGCAAGCGTTTCGCGCCAAAAAGAACAACAACAATCACGAGAATAATAATGAGCTCTTGTGAGCCTAATCCAAACATAGATTGATCCTTTCATTGCCATCACTACAGATCAGCAAATGATTACTGAGAGAGAGATCTTCAAGACAATTTAAATTAATAAACGCATTTTCAATCCCTTGGATATCAGCAAGTTGGCTAAAAGGGACGTGGCAAACAGTTAGCGTATCAAAAAGTTCTACAATTTTAAATTGAGAACTTTTCAATGCTTGCTCCATAACGGGTAAACAACTTTTAGCATAACAAGCAAACAGCGGTTCAGCACCTTTTTCGCTGTATGGAACCACAACATCACACTCTGAGACTAATGATAACAGATAATTAACCACTTCCACATTAACAAAAGGGAGATCACCAGCTGAAACAAAAGCCCAATGTGTTTTTGCGTGAAAAAGACCGGTAAATAAGCCTCCTAAGGCACTTCCGGGGTAGATATCCTGATACACGGGACAAGAGTAATAGTGAAACGGAGCACGCTCATTGGCAATCACCACCACCTGATGAAAAAGCTGTTTCATGGGTTGTAGCACTCGCTCAAACAACGGAACACCACCAACATCAAGAAACAATTTATCTTGCCCCATGCGCCGACTTAATCCACCAGCAAGAATCACCCCGGTAACAGTATCTGAATAATTAGCTTTCATAACCATTTTACCTTATTGATAAATAGTGGTAACCACGGCAGAAGGATCAACAACAGGCTCAGCGCTTAAATCTAGACCATCAATCATTTGTGCAACACTGATATGAGTCGCATCCCAATAGGTAACCTGATCAAGATTCCACGTTGTCACCACCTGCCGACTTAAACGGCTGCGTACGGTCAAAATCATCGGGCAAGTGATCTGGGCAACAAGGGACGTCAACGACTCAGCCCACCCTTCTCCGCGAAGTTCGAGAGGGCCGACTTCATCGACAATAACAACATCAACTCCGTTGAGAGCCTCAACAGTTAATGCGGCAGCACCGAAATGAAGACCATCTTCAAAGAACCCATAGGGACCATGTTGCGATACCGCGTTTTCAACATCGCGGCGGCACAGTGGACAACTTTGCTTTGTTCTCAAATTGACCAGATCAAAACCATAGCGCTCATTGTCGCGCCATAGCCCTTTAGCCACTAGGCCACCAATGGTATATCCTCTTAATTCAAGTTCAGCGACCAACATTTGCACCATGGAGGTTTTACCACAACCGCGATCTCCAATCAGCAAACAGACAGAATTACTTTGACACTGCTGACGGTATGCCTCTAACCAGCTATCCATTTGTCGCAGCATTTGTGCAAGCACCCATAACGGTGATCGTGACGGTGATCGCAATGGAAGATGGTGTGCCATAAACGAGCCCAACATCTGTGGCATCACCCGAAACGATAATTCAAGTGCTGCTGAAAATTGCCCTAATCCGCGCACCCGTAACTGCTGTTTGATCCGTGGGTTTCCAAGTTCCACCCCCAAGGCGGTAAAAGTGGCAAGAAGCAATAGCGCACGTAAATTCATCCTCAAACCGATCAGAATGCTCTGCCATTTAAAATTTAACTGCGGATCGTGAAGTGTACCTAAAAATAAACCTGCTAGCACTGTGATCAAGATAAATACCAACCAAAAGCCTGGCTTACAAAAACGACGATAAGCATTGCGGTAGCGATACACACATAAACCGCTATAGCCGAGACAAAAGAAAGCTCCGTAAATAAACGGGGCTGAAGAAAACAACCATAACCCGTAAACCACTGCGACAAAATGACCGATTAACCAGACAACTGACCATTGTACGGGTGATGTAATCCGTTGCGTTGCCCTCGTTTCAAGCGTAGGGTTAACCTCTATCGGTCGTAGCACCTGCAAGCGTTTCCCCAAGCGCCAACCAATGGACACAGCAACAATGGCTAACAACAGATAGATCATAACCACGACGATAAAAAAATGCTGCGGCTGAACCCACATTAACGAGAGCCGCTGTTGCAGGTGAGCTAACATCTCCAAATAGAGATCGATCATGTCGCGACCATAAAACACCAACAACCGCCCAACTTTTTGCAAAGGCAGCCACAACATCGCCAGGCAGCCTGCAACGAGGCAACCGATCCTATTTCGCCCAAGTAAACGAATACCCGTTTCAAACAAAAACGCCTCAGCAATAATCGCCACCATTGGTCCAATAATTACCGCTCCCGGCGAGAGCGATTTCATCATGGCACAGACAACACCGGCACGCCAAACGAGACCTTTTTCTGGCCATATTTGAATGAGAGCGACAAGAAAGACAAGAGCAACAGCAGTAAGTAAGCTTCCGGCAAAGGGTAGATGTAGATTATGTAAAAAACTGCCTAGAACAATCTCGACACAGGCCCACAAGCTGCCAGCGACGGCCGCCTTTAACCACAGATCATCGAGTTTTTTTGCCATAGATTATCCTCTACGAAACAAATAGGGTCAGTAAGAATCTTTGGTGTAATGCTGAGCTCAGCGACACGCTAATCACGCGCTAAAAGGTGACTCGCAAGCCAGTATAAAGTTGCCGTCCTGCCTGTGGAAATCCTGCTTCCAATTGATATTCTTCATCGAGGAGATTGCGTACACCTAAATTCCACTGCATATTTTCTGTGATAGGGCAATTTAACTGCGCATGGCACAACCAATAGTCATCGGTTGTTTGCCAATCGAAGGTCGTACTATCTTGATAATGGCGACGACTGTTCCATTGGACCTGGGTAACTAAATTAATCGTAGCAGGCAACTGCCAGGTGACAGAAAGATTAAACTTATGCCGTGAACGGTACGGGAGGTCGTCACTACTACGCTGCGCTGAACGATTACTCGCATCAAGAAACGTATAATGGCTATAAAACTCGTGACCGGCAGCACTAAGATAGCGTAATGAGACTTCTGCCCCAACGTAGCGCGCTTCACCAACATTTTGCAGCTGTTCAGCCCCGGCACCGACAGGCTCGCTCTCGATAAGATCATCTATTTTAGAATAGAACACGCTGAGTTGAGCAATCACGTCATCACTAAAAAAATGCTCAAAACCCAATTCATAGTTTAGGCTTCCCTCCTGTTTAAGCTCTTTATTCGAGAGTGTCTTTGAACTTTCTAGCCCCGAATACAGCTCTTTTAAGCTCGGGAAGCGAACTTTTTTAGCAACAGAAAACCAACTTCGCGTTGTGAGACCGAGTTGCCAATTTAAGCCAACCAATGGATTCCAAGCATCTTCACTTTGGCGATCAAAATCAGTTGATTCGGTCAAGGGTCGTTGTTGATCATAGCTCAGACCGACCACCATAGAAAGGTTGTCGCTGAGACTAAAATTATCTTCAATGGCACACGAGTACTGCTCACTGCGATTTGTCAGCCACGCTTCACCACGATCAGGTTGTGAACGATGGGTATCCCGACGGTAATGTACTGCGACAGCAGTGTCGTGGTCGGGTAAAAGATCAGGACGAAAGGTTAAATTACCGCCATAGCTATGATCATCATAGGTGCTATGAAAGGCATATTTGCGTATTTGACTGTTAAAGTTGTCATCGTCATACGAATCTAAAACATTATCAAAGGTGTCATAGAAAAAACGACTGTGGAGCGTTCCGAAGTTGCCAAGTTGACTTTCCCCCAGCAGGTAGCCTGTTGTTCGTTGCCAGGTACTAAAGCGCCAATAACGCCCCCAACCATCATCAATGGTTGGCATGCCCCACTCACTATCAACATGATGGATTCCGATGGCATATTCATGCCCTGGTGCAGGTTCAAAACCTACTTTAATGGCGACATTTTCCCGTTGCCGATCGCTATTTTGGCACACCCCACCGTTCTCGTTTTCATGCTGATCATAATCGTCGGACAAGCGAAAATCATCGCTATCACTGTAACCATAATCGGCACTAAGATAATAGCTATCTTGACGACTAGCGATCCGCGCATGACCCCACGCCGTCCCCCTTTCTGCAATCCCACCCTCGGTCGAGATCTCTAACGGTCGTTCTGGTTTCGCACTCACCATGTTGACAACACCACCCATGGCAGTTCCACCATAGAGAACCGAACTATTTCCTCGAGTAACGGTGATTTTTGCCAAACCATCAAGCGGCAAACTGCCACTATCAATAAAACCATCGTAGGGAACCATCAACGCGATTCCATCGAGCAAAACGGGAATTTGACGTTGCTCAAAGCCACGCAGATTAAAGGTTAATTCATTACGGCTGCCAACAGTAGTATAAATTCCAGGCAATGTTGAAATTGCTTCTCCGAGGGTACGCGCCCCCCGTTGTTGCCATTGATCCTGCGAGATGTCATCCACTGCGGCAACTTGAGTGATGGTTTGACGACGATCTGTTACGACGATCTCACCTAGATCAAAGGTTTCAGCATAAACCTGATTAGTAGAAAATACACACAGCACAAGGCAAGATAATCCTATCCACTTCGCCATTGTTCCTCCAATAAATACGACTGCCATTAATGCGCAATCGATTCAATAACATTTCATTTCAACGCTTATCCCATTCAAATTGTAAACTTTGCTGTTGGCATTTCTCGACACAAATGCCGCAATTCCAACATTGACTTGACTGCCCTTCCCCCTGTTGCGGAGCAAGCCCTAACGGGCAAACTCGCTGACATTGGTTGCACTGGATACAGTGGTCAGGTTGAAACACAACCTGTAAACGCCGTTTTCTACCGACAAGAGAAAGCAATCCCCCTAGGGGACATAAATAGCGACAATAAAGCCGTTGCGTCACCAATAGATTCACAGCAAGAACGGCAATCAGAATAATAATTTCAAATCCAAGTGTCTGAAAAAACACCAATGTCATCAATTCCCGACCAACAATTCCTGGTGGTGACAAAAAGACAAACAACGGTGCGCCCAACAACATCGTCAATAAAAGCTCACCAGCAAGGGCTAGCCAAATCGTATAGCGTGGCAAAATAAGCCATTGCGGCATTTTCTTGCTGCGCCGCACGGTTTTACTCAACCATTCGCCACATTCAGATAAAAAAGAGATGGGACAAATCCACGAACAAAACACGCGTCCACACAATGTTGCCAATAACAAAGGTAACAACATACCGACCAACAAGGGACCATAAAACTCTTTACTAACGAGAAGCCGCTCTAGCCCTTCAAGTGGCGAAACAAACCACAGTTCACCAATACTCAGCGATTGAAACCAGCCCTGAATAAAATCAAACTGTAAATAAAAGTTTAGTAATGGAGTAAGTACGAGCAACAGAAATGCCATGCTCAACACCCACAAACGCCAGCGATTAATATGTTGTTGATTTATCTTCATGCGATCCTCACTAACGCGTCACAGTGTCATCATCAGATGGCAAACTAAACGCTGTGGCATAGATCGGTTCAATATTAATAGCCTTACCGCCACGTTGGCGCGACACAGGACAAGCGTGAGTACAGATGCCACAACCAGTACAATATCGTTCATCTATTACAGGTCTAAATTGCTCTAAGCGAATCGCTTTATCAGGAAAAGGACACACACTGTAACAAGTACGACAGAGAGTTTGATCTTGCCACGCAAAACAACTTTGTTGATCGACAATAGCTAGCCCCATACGCGTTTTTTCTTGAGCAATTTTTTGTAAGGCGCCACTAGGACAAATCTCTACACATTTCATGCACAGATAACAGGGGATCTGTTCAACATCAATCATCGGTGTTCCTGCCAACACACCATGCTTTAGCCCCAGGGGGGAAACACAACGATATGGGCACACCTCAACACAACGACCACAGCGAATACATTTACCAGCAAAAAACTCTTCACTGACAGCACCTGGTGGGCGTAAAAAGTTTCTTTTTACGGTTAAACCAAAACGTTGCCGAGCCTCAACTCGCCGAGGGAATGTGCAAAGTGACAGCAACACAATTTTTAAAAATGTTCGACGGTTCGATGGACTTGACATGAGGTTAATTTTTCTTTTTACGGCCAAAGGGGTTATCGATCACCAACTCACCACTTTCGATCTTTTCAATTTCATCCTCGGCGTGAAGGTACGCGACTCCGACTGTAAGAACAGGCTCAAGCGCTTCAATTTTTTTCACTTGCGCTTCCATAACATCAGAGGTGACAGAATCAATCACCGCAACAATATTGCCACTCTCATCAAATCCGTGGACTTCGACATCATCAATTAAATTAAGCTGTCCTGCTACGTCACTAACGAACTCAGGTTGGGCATTAACAATAAAACCACCGATAGGCATAAATCCTCCTGATAGTGCTTAGGCAGTGGGAGTTCCCCCTCCACTGCCTAAAATTTATTTATCCATTTAATTGAGTAATATACGGTGTTAATGCTTTAGGTCCTGAAATTCTCCGCACTCGGCATGAACAAATTTTAAACTCAGGCTCTTTTGATCCAGGATCATAGGCATCGTTACACACCTTATTAATCATTCGATCTTCGTGCATATCGTGCCAATAAGCAAAAACCATCCCTTCCATTGGACCTTCCACAACTTTTGCAGGCATTTCTACTTTGCCACGGCGTGATTCGATCTCGACCATATCACCAGGGCGAACCCCCATTTTCTTCGCATCTTTTGGATTAATCTCAACAAAGGAATAAGGATTTGCACGTAACAATTCAGGAACGCGCCCTGTCATGCTGGTGGTATGCCAATGATCAATAATACGCCCAGTAGAGAGATAAAGAGGATATTCGCCATCAGGTTCCTCGGCAGCACCAACATACGGTCTCAACCAGATCCACAATTTTTTATCGGGATGGGCTGGACCATAGAATTGATAGGGCTTATCATCCTTAGCCTCGCTATCTGCCATGGGATCGCTGCCACGGACAAATTTCATCACCGTGCCACCCGTTAGGGCAAACTCCTTCGTCGGAGCTGGCCACTGCACGCCATCGGCCATACTTTTGAGGACATCATAAGTCGCGCCACGAAGATCGTTATCACGGTGCTTGGTTAATTTCTGAGTGTACTCATCCCATATCGCTTCGGGTAATTCGTAATCGGGCTCTTTACCAACAAACGGTGCCACACATTGTGCAATCACCGGGTCATTGAGTTCCTTTGCTAATTTGAGTGCCCATTCACGAACAATCCATACTTCGGGCATAGCATCGCCCGGCGCATCAACGGCCTTAGGCGTAATCTGCGAGCGCCGCTCGGTACAGCCATAAACACCTGTTTTTTCAAAATGAAATGCTGCCGGCAAAATCAGGTTTGCACACTCTGTGGTCTTGGTCGGAAAAATATCGGTACAAACCATAAACACATCATCTGATTTCATCCCCTCACGATATGGCTTTACGTTTGGCAAACTCTGAGCAGGACTAGTACAATTGATCCAAATAGCGCGGATTTTTTTATCGTTTACGGCTTGAAACATCGCCATGGTGTGATAGCCGGGTTTCGGAGGGATACGGCCACGTGGAATCCCCCAAGCATCTTCAACCTGATTACGCAGTTTTCCTTTTTTCACTAAGCGATGACCGGGAAGAATGTGGCACAAACCTCCCCCCTCACGAACACCACCACAGGCATTTGGCTGCCCCGTTAGCGACAAACTATCGGCACCAGGCTTGCATAACTGCCCTGTCAGGATATGTAAGTTATGTATGAGGTTGTTTGCCCATACTCCTTGCTTGCGCTGGTTGATCCCCATGCACCACATACTCAAGGTTCCCTGTGAGGTTGCAAACCAACGTGCCGCAGTACGAATATCCTCAGCGGTGATGTTGCCGCCGCATAGTCGTGCCGCTTTTTCAGGAGTATACTCATCTAGCGACGCTTTATACGCCTCCATATCTACTTCTTTACTCTCCTTACCAACGCGAAACGTTGCATAGTCCCTGAGAAATTTTTCGTCATAGAGATTCTCATCAATGATCACGTAGGCCATGGCATTCATCAAAGCCATGTCCGTACCTGGTCGAAACTGCAAATGCATATCGGCGATTCGTGAAGTTGGCGAGATCCGGGGATCGGCGTTGATTATTTTGACTTTATCAGGGTTGTCGAGTTTACGTCGCATCACTCGACGGTAAAAAACAGGGTGCGCTTCTGCCATATTACTACCAATGATAAACATGCAGTAACTTCGCTCAACGTTGGCATAACCACCAATTGGTTCATCAGCACCAAACGAGGTTAGATACCCCCCAACAGCACTGGCCATACATAAACGTGGGTTGCCTTCAACATTGTTGGTTTGCAAGCCACCGCGCATCACTTTTTGAAATAGATAGCTTTCTTCTGTCAGGCACTGTCCCGACCCATAATAAGCAACGGAATCATGACCATATTTTTTAACCGACTCCGCGAACCCCTTAGCGGCTAAGTCCAATGCGGCATCCCATGATATTTCACGGAACGGTTGATCTTTCTTTTCACGATACAGAGGTTTTTTAAGTCGCTCTGGATGTCGCATAAGCTTGTAAAACAACATCCCTTTCATACATAAGTAACCGTAATTCGTTCGCGCCTCAGGGACCCCGCGTAACGCAACAGGACGCCCATCTTTTACGCCCATCTCTAAACGACAACCGACACCACACAATCGGCACGTACCGCGAACCCAAGTATCGACATCAACCGCTTTGGCAACATTGACATTACTAATCGGTAAATTCATCCCCACATAGGATGCTGCCGTCAGTGCTGCCGAGCGTTTAATAAAATCTCTTCTTGAAACACTCATGACCCCTCCAATAATTTAATGACCAGTAAACGTATGAGACAGATGACAATTCCAGCACGGAGTCGCTTGTTCCGAATGATCCAGCGCAGCAGCATGGCACGCTCCACAACGGTCCATCGCTGGAACTTTCGTTAGGTCTTCATAGGTGCCGTGGCACTGATAACACTTCACACTGCCAATTCCATGGCTGGAGTTGTACCATTCGTCATAAATATCTGGGGTCACATCTTTATGGCACTCAAAACACGGCAGCAATTGTTCTTGTTCTGTCAATTCGGGATGATCTGCCATGACTGGTTGTTGCGTTGATTTAATAACACTCTCTTTAGCGCAAAAATTTGCACAATTACACGCCGACAAACAAAAGCCCACCACCAATAAAATTAAGAATAAAAGTAACGTCTTCACCCTTATCTCCTCTCTTCATTTTGGTATCCGGCTCTCATCATTGCCAGCAAACCAACATGAATCATTAAAACACTGACCACATGAGTCAAATAATACCCTCAAAGGTTTCTGTCTCAGAAAAACACAGGGATGCGAATTGCTTCGCATCCCTGTGTTATTTTCCTATGTGGGACCAGGGCTCATTACGGTACTTAATTCCTCAATCTTGTTATTGTTCATGCGATAGGTATAGATATCTTGCATATCCTTATACACTTGGAACATTTGGAAGAATCCATGCCAATGAGCATAATCAGGACCGTTCATCGCTGAACCATGACGTGCCCGACGACCACAATGATGCCAGAGATAATACATCAACTCTTGGAAACCATCGCGCCATACATCCTCCTTAAGCAAGCCTTTCGCTGCTAGCTCTTTCTTCATTTTCACTGCGCCATCCCAGTAGGTATTGTACAAAGAAACTGAGTTATCGAGCATGTCACGAACGTTATTGGTATGGCTGGTTGAGTGACAATTGATACAAACTGCGCGCATCCGCTTATCACCTTCAGCCGCGTCACCGTGAACGCCAGTGCGGAGCTCACTGCGTGGATGCATGAGGTCCCACTTGAGCCGCTCATTAACATTGTGAGTTGTTTCCAGTGAACCGATACCGCTCATATGACATACTGCACAGGTTGGTGCATTGTAATCGCCAGGCTGCCAGGTTCCTGGAGCACTATCCCACTCCCACTCTTCGCCTTCGGTCAAATAACGCTGACCGTGCTTCGACTCAAGATAGATCTCGATATCGGGATGATCAGGACCAAGGTGACAACTTGCACACGCCTCAGGCTTACGAGCTTCAGCAACTGAGAACTGATGACGTGTATGACATACAGTACAAGTACCTACCGAACCATCGGGGTACAAGGTGCCAACTCCTGCTGGCCAAGTGCTATTAATTGGTTTGTTATCAGGGCCAACTTCTACTTCAGAACCGTGACAAACAGTGCAACCTGACTTACGAGAGGCTTCGTTAATCGCAGAGCCAGCTTCTACACCAAGGAAACCAGCACCTTCATGTTGAAGCTGCAACGCAACAAGCTTACCGCCTGATTTTTTCTCATCATAAATTGCAATACGTGACAAGTCAGAGTGAGCACTCTTGTGAAACTCTGCAACCTCAGTGGGATGACAACGTTCACATGTTTTAGACGACACCATGGGGGAAATAAAAAGTTTTGTACCCCTCAAACCTGAACATTGGCTGGCCATTGGCGAATCTTTTTCAACCACATGGCAATCATAACATGAAACACCAGAGTGCCCCATTTTACCAAGTTTCCAGTCTTCGATAATGCCAGGCGTTTTCTCCGCATGACATTCGATACATTTGGCTGACTCGGGTGTATAGCCACGTTTGATTTCGATTTTTCGTGGGGCCAGATTCGGCGTTTCAGCACAAACAATCCCCGTCCAAACCAGCAGCAGTGCCGCGCTGATCAAACCAACTTTGACATAAAGTTGCTTCACGTGATCCTCCTAAGTTTAAAGTTATTTTTTCTGTCTTTGGTAAAACGTTTCGACAGTTGGCAACATATCCTTGTGCCCAACATGTGCATGACAGTCCGTACACATTTTGTTTGCTTCACCGCGTAAATAGGCGCGGTGTGCTAACAAACCACCCCTTGGCAGTCCTGGACCAGTTAAGTTGTAATGGCAATGGCGACAAGCGCTATCGTAAGTGAAGTGCTGGCGGTTTTCCTCAGCGTTTGCTGCCCAATCGAATGCTTCACCATCAATGGTAAGATTATGGTAAACATCACTGGATCCAGTAATCGCTTTCGTCACTAGATATTCAACAAAATTACCATGTGGCAAATGGCAATCCACGCACTGAGCTGCAAACCCTTGTCGATTCTTTCCGCCATGAACGGCTTCTTTCCATGCAGTTCGAAACGGCTTCATAACATGGCAACTGGCGCAAAACTCATCGGTATTCGTCGTTTCAACCATAAAACCTGAGGCCAATACGACTATGAGCGCACAAGCAACACCGAAGATGGCTCCCAAAATCCAAATTTTTCTTGAGCTGGGCTTTGCTGAGGTTCCTCTGCTCGACATTAAATCACCGACCCTTCAGTAGCAGACCATAAAAGTGTTAACGTAACTACGGGTTATATCTAAAACTTATATTGTAGGCGTGCGGTTAGTATTTCAGTATCAACGGTTGGATTTGTTACACCGTTTGAAGCTTCATCATCCTGCATAAAATTGGCATATTTTATAAGGAGTTTAATGTTCTTATTGATTGTCTTAACTAAAACAAGGTCAATTTCATCGCCGTATGTGCCATCAAAAGCATCATCATCAACCGTGTCAAAATAGTGATATATAGCAACTAATTTACAGCCAAACAGCTTTGTGCTGGCGTTTACATAGTAGTCTTGCAATCCATCACGAAGAGCACCTTTGTTAGTTGCCAAGAACAGGTCAGCAAAACCATTAAATTTATGTGCGGTACTAAATAAAGTATCAAATGGACGGTCATCACCATCTTGACCAGAGATATACGAATATCCAGCACCAACATTAACTTTACCAATTTGCATCCCAAGATAAACATTTAACATGTCGGCATCGTGATTTTCGCCATCGGCAAAGTCAGACTGATGGGTATAATCGATGTAATAATCAAAGGGGACGGGCTTGCCGACAAAACGGAAACCATAGGTTGCACAATCACGGGCAGTATCAGAGCTGTCTTGCGTATCAAGCAGATAGACATACCCCGTAATAGAGTGATTCTCAAGGGGGGAATACTTAGAGTTAACAAGATAGAAATGATCAAGATCGGAGTGTGTCAAGAAGATATCGTTAACCTGGTTAACGTAACCCGCATAGACTTTTAAATCTTTTACGGAAGTATTTGTAACTGAGACAGCATCAAAGGACTGACCATTCAACCGCCAACCAATATTTCCAAGTAGACGCGCATCATCAAGAATAATTTCCTGCCGACCGACACGAACAAGCGTATCTGAAATTCCTTTGTAATCTAGAAATACTTTATAAAGCCGGTTACCATCTGGGTCGGAGATGATATCACGATCTAAATCGCCATAAAATGAGCTATCTTGCGGAAAGCGAAAATCTTCTTGGAGATTGGTTAGATTATGGAATTGTGCATACGCTTCAAAATCATAAAATGATCCCGTACGGTAACCAATACGTGTACGAAAACTGAATTGTTTACCTGGGCTAGTCGCATCGTCACTAGTCTTATACTCATAACTCGCTAATACATCAAAATCAGCCTTACCACTCTTCATCGCAGTGGTAAAATCTTCTAGCACTGTTGCACTGGCCACAGAAAACAAGCTTAAAAAAACGACACCTAGCACAACAAAAAAAAGCAGCAATCTACTCATTCGCCATTCTCCCGCAATTAAACGATTAATAGTGTCCAACCGATATGTAAGATTAACGCACAATTTGCGAAAGGCAAGCAAACCGGGTCAAAATATCGGTCAACAGCTGTGTGTTTGCACAGTCGTACTCTTTAATTACACCTACTGTGCAAAACATCGATAACTATCTGTAATAACATGAGAATAAAACAAGTAGGTCATGTAGTGGCATCATATATTACAAAACCAGCAACATGCCGCTACCAAAAGGCAACAAAAGCAATGCGGTCAGCTAAACAAAACGAAACACACATGATGATAACTTCATTTGACATAAAGTGCTTTGCTCGTTAATGTCTAGGAAAGGCAGTGATGATATTTCATGATGCTGCAGTAAGGAGAATGGATATGGACATAAATACCAGCAACACTTCGAACCCGGGTTTATCAGTTTTAGCGCGCGCCAACGAGCAACCAAAGTTGGCACAACAACTGCTGGAAAAAACCATTGAGGGCTCTAGCGAACTCAAAGTGGATGAGACAAGAAAATCTGAGATTGCAGCTTTTACCGGCAAGGGTCAGGTGATTAACACAACGGCATGATAAACACTGAAACTTTATTTATAAACAACAACGAAGCTCCGAAACTAAGACCAATAATTAACAGCACACCTTTATGCAGTTAAAAGTGGGCGAACCAGGTCAAATAATACCTATCCTCTTGGCTGGCAAATTCTCCATCACTGGAGTATATAAACGCTCCAGCACTAAGTGTCATCTCATCACTAAGGCTGTATTCCAACGTTGGGGCAACAAAGTACGAAGCATCGGCTAAATTTGTCACCAGCAACAGCCGGCAAGACCATAATACCTGCGGCTGATAGCTAGTCATAAGAGCCAGATAGTCATCAGTGCCGTCATCACTGAATTTATACTCCGCCAGCAGGTTGAGCGAATTAGTGAAGCCGTATTCAGCGCCAAGAATAAATTGGGTAGAACGCTCATCTGTGCCATGATTTCCAAAACTGCCCCCTTCTGTGCGCAGCTCTATACCAGAATCCAACAACTCACCCTCAAGCTCCCAACCGAAGATATCCCGCTCACTGCTTTCATCCCACAATCCCACCAGTGCCACATCGGCACTATCGAGATAACCTTTTATGCGCAGCGCCGCCTGATCTTTAGCGATAGTGGCATCAAGATTCGACAGTTCATTAATCGCATATTCATAGCGAATCGACTCGGTACCAGTCCGTTCATCAGGCTCAATTTGCTGGTTGTCAATGGGATTGAAAATATCAATCGGATTCCAGACCCGACCGACACCTAAGGGGATACGTTGTTTACCCAGTGACCACAGATGTTTTGCCGCGCGGCTTTGAATATAGGCACGATAGATAGAACTGTTATTATGTAAATTATTTGTAGTGCGCGCGTAATCTGTTGTATTATCCAGCACCAGTTTCAGTAACAGAGCAGAAAAGTTTTTCTGCTGAAGATCTAAATCAGCACGCAGGCGGTCGTGGCAATTTCCATGAGTATCCGCGCTGTAAGCAAAAATTGCCGTGTTTTCCAAACTTAGGTTGGCACTCAACTTATCACCAATACTCAGATCATACGCTCCTACCCCGCCAGAGATTAACTCCATGATGCTGAGCAGGCACATGGATGAAGCTGCCAACCTACCCCAGATACTCATCCGCAACCACTTCTCCATCTTTCAACACGATGGAATGTTTAGCCTTCGCTATCACTACAGGATCGTGGGATGAGAAGATGATCGTCACACCCTCATCTTCGTTAAGGCGCTGGAGCATATCCAACAAATCTGCGGCACTTTTGGAATCTAAATTTGCCGTTGGTTCATCGGCAAGCAATAATTTTGGTGTGGCGGCAACAGCACGGGCAACAGCAACGCGCTGTTGTTGTCCACCACTGAGCTGATTCGGTAATTTGTTCAGGAGAGTATCAATAGAGAGTTTTTGGGCTAGCTGCTGGGTACGCTCGGCACACTGCTGATTTGAGCTGCCCTGCAGGCGCATCACATATTCAATGTTCTCTTTGGCACTGAGTACGGGGATCAGGTTATATGCCTGAAATACAAAACCAATATGCTCTCGGCGCGTCAGGCACAATTCTGCCTCGCTCATGGCACTAAGCAACTGACCATCAAGAGTAACTGTGCCACTGGTTGCCCGATCAAGTCCACCGATTATATTCAACAGGGTAGTTTTACCACTGCCGGACGGTCCGGAAATAACCGCAAAATCTCCCCGGCTGATGCTCAGATTTACACTTTGCAGCGCTAGCACTTTAACCTCTTTAGCAGGCTGAAACACTTTGGTAATCTGCTTTATTTCTAGAAATTCTGCCGTCATGGTTACCCCTTAAACGCCTTTCATTGTTCTAAAAGCAAACTCAAAGTTTACTTATTATCTCCACTGGCTGCGAGCTTTTCAACACCCGCAGTGGCAACAGCACACTGACCAGTGTGGACATGAGTACTGCAATAGCAGCATTGATAAAAAAACTCGGCCGGATAACCGCGTAGGTAACAGCATCCATACCAAACTGTTCAAAGGCCGTGCTGAATACGCTCAGGTCAAGCCCATAGGCACGAAAATACACCAGAGTAAGACCACCAATAACAGCGCCGAGGATAAAACCACTGCCACCCAGCAATAGCGATTCGACAACTACGATATTGCGAATTTGCCCAAAAGTGGTGCCAACGGCCTGCATAATGCCAAATTCACGCAAGCGTTCCAGCACCGAAACCAGCATCACCCCAATAATTCCCAGCGACACTGCGCAAAATATCAAGGTGCTTATCACCATATTGCTTACCTTCATCATCTGGCGCGACTGCAACAAGGCCGGATATAGTTGATCCCACCGCAAGATCTCCAGCTGAGGAAATTCCCTACTAAGCTCCTGCTGCACCGCCAATGTTTGCGTCTCATCATTGAGCAATATAGCAACATGGCTCACCTGACCCTCTAACCCTAAAAATTTACGCGCAGTGGCAGCGCTTACAAAAATCACCTTATCATCAAAAAGCATATTATTGCTTTTGAGCACACCTGAAACTTTAAGCACCATTGACTGAAGTTCACCCTGAAGGTTTTGGGCTGAAAAGATCAATTTACTACCAATCTTTACCTGCAACTTATCTGCCAGCTTATAACCAATCAAGGCTCCACACAGCTTTACGCCAAAATCATATTCGCGCTGGATTCTATCTGAGTTAGCGCGGGGATATAAGTAGCCCGACAAACTACATTGGCGCTCTTCGTCTTGCAGATTAACGCCATATATGCTGGCACCACGCGCTGCATGCGCAGTAGAAACCAACCCTGTTTGTTGCAACCGTTTTGTATAACTGCGCACCCGTTGATCGTGCTGCAGCACCTCATCAATGACGGCACTGTCTGCTATTTGCTTGTACAAATCCGGGTCCAGACGATATCCCTGAGCAAAAATTGATATATGACCGCAATCAACACGGATGGCAGTATCGATCATCTGTTCGGTCATGCCATCATATATCCCCTCAATGAACAGCAGCCCCCACAAGCTGATGGCGATCATAATCACCACCATTAACGAACGAACTCGCCGCCGCACAAGCGATGCCCAAGCTATTTTAGCCGTCATGCTAAACATGGTGAATAGCCTCAATCGGCGGGATACGATTTACTTTGAGCACCGGATACAGCGTAGACAACAGGGTCAATACAAACATTACCGTCATATCCCGCACAATCATCGCGGGCATAAAGATTGTCGGCATTGACGATACCGCCAAGCCATATTGTTTGAATTGTTCTTCCATACCAGAGATAACAATTGGATTATATTCAAAATACACGGCTAATATTCCACCAACAATTCCCCCGGCAAACACACTCAATGAAGCCAACAGCCCATTCTCAAGCATCAGCATAGCCATAATCTGACTTGGAGTGGTGCCAATTGCTCGCATGACTCCGATCTCACGCACACGCCCATAAACCGCCAACAGTGTATAAATCATCACTACAAAAAATATGACAATGAAGATCACTCCCAGTGTTATGTAGCCGAACATGGAATCGAGCTCCATCGCCTGCACCAGCCCCGACATCCGTTGCTGCCAACTCTGCGCTTGATATTGTTCAGCAACTTTGATGCTTAATTCAGCATTCAGTATCTCGGCCACCTGTTGTGCCAACTGAGGGTTTTTAGGCAACACAACAAACTGAGTCGCTAAATTTTGCGCAGCCATAATGTGATCAAAATATTTCTTATTGATAAAAGCTGAGCTAGCATCAAAATCAAATAACCCAGTCTTAAATATCCCCTTTATAATGACTTTGTCAGCAGTAAATGAATAGTCAGCGCCACTACCGACAAATGCCAATTCATCATCGACCTCGACCTTGAGCCGCTTAGCCAATTCTGCACCAATATATATTTGGTTAGTATCGTCAGTGGTTAGATAGCTACCTCGTTGTAACGACGCAGCTAAACGGGACAAATAAACCTCGCGGGCAGGTTGCACACCTGTCAACATCGCGCCCACCGATTTTTCGTCACCACTGAACAAGACAAAAGACTCAAAGCGCATGGCATAACTGGCAATATTCGGCTGATTATTCAAGATTTTCTCAATAGCGCTGGCGTCAAATATCAAGTGATCGTAGCTAGTGGCGGCGGGAAAGTCTTTATCACAAATTTGAATATAGCCGGGATAGATCTCAACGGCATTTTTAAGCATTAAAGCGTGGGAGCCCTCCATCCAAGCCGAGGCAAACACCAGCATTGCCGTGCTCGACGCAATAAGTATCAAGGTAACGATGCTACGTTTTTTATGGGCTAAAATGTTGCGCACGGCAAGTTGAAAGATCACAGCCACCACCTTTATGATGGAAATTTATCTGTTCAGAACATAGCTTTGCATCAACTACTGGGAAAATTGTTTCAAAGCGCGTTTGGTAAAATAAACAGGATCTATCTCTGAATCCATGACCAGATTCGATATCTGTACTGTTGTCTGATGACCAACTTTATGCGCTTGCTTGGGTAGCATGATCCATCTGGTCGGATACAGCCGCGTACCAAATTGCTGGACATCGGTGTAGATCAGCTCTCTTATCAGCAAACCATCTTCATCAAAATAACTGACCTTGGTCGGCAAATAATTACCTTTGTCCACCCCCATTACAACTTTACCCCACACCACGGCAGCTTCGTCTTTAGGAATCAACTCAATCAGAAACATCTGTCCATCTGCACTCAATATCTTTTTTTGGTAATCGGCACTCAACGAACTCTCACGCACCAGATCATCGTTAGTAAAATCGCTGCCCATCCAACTCTGCAACATCATTGATACCGGTATCTTGATGATTTTTTCAATGCGGGGAACATATTGCCACATGGCATTATCTATTTTGAGAAAGGTGATACCGCGATCTTTACCGGGATAGAGAATCTGAACAAATGATTTATGTGTTCCCACTGCATAACTACGCATCCTCATGGTACGTTGAAAACGCTGGGTGGCAACGACCATAGTGAAATCCATTACCAAAGAATCGCCATTGAGGTTGTCTTCAACCCGCTGAATGATGATTTCTGCTGCAGGCTGATCCAGCGCAAACACCAGCGGCACTGCAACGCAACAAGTTACAACCAGTAAAGGCAATAACAACACAATTAGGCTTCTGGTGCATAACGACATAGAGCCCACCTAAAACAAACTACCCAGACGACAAGCACGCGTGAGGAAAGAACTAATAGTTAAAGCATACACCATTTCTCGGCTAAAACAAAAAAAGGGACGTCCAAAGGACGTCCCCAATAAATATAAATAAACAATTCAGAAATTGTTACTTAGTGATCCCTGCAGCTTTTTCAAGCATTGCTGTTGTAACTGATTTAGGACGCTCGATAGCAAAACCAAGAGCACGGTCCCATGTTACGTTAGGTAGGCAACCCAGAGCACGACCTACACCGAATAGTACAGTGTAATACTCATATTCTACCAAACCATAGTACCACTGAATTACACCAGATTGAGCATCAACGTTAGGCCAAGGGTTCTTAGCTTTACCTTGCTCAAGCAGTACGTCAGGAGCTGTCTCATAGATCATGCTAACCAGTTGGAACAGAGGATAATCTTTCAAGCCCTCTGTCTTGAGGCAGAACTCACGTTGTGAAGTATAACGTGGGTCAGTCTTACGCAATACAGCGTGACCATAACCTGGGATAACTTGACCACTGTTCAAAGTTGCCCATAGAGCTTCTTTGAGACCTTCTTTAGTAGGCACTTTGCCGCCTATTTGTTTCATGAAGTTTTGGGTCCAGCGCAGTACTTCCTCGTTTGCCAAGCCGTGCAGAGGACCAGCCAAGCCGTTGATACCAGCAGAGTAAGAGTAGAAAATATCAGACAGAGCTGAAGCAACCAAGTGAGTGGTATGCGCAGAAACATTACCAGACTCGTGATCAGAGTGCAGAATGAAGTACATCCGTGCAACGTCTTTGTAAGAATCGGTTTGACCGATCATGTGAGCGAAGTTACCGCCCATATCAAGAGTAGGATCAGCAGCGATATGGATGTCTGCTTTGTACTTCATGCGATAGATATAAGCTGCCATAGGAGCCAGTTTAGCCATCAGGAAGTTACAGTCTTCTAACATGTCTTCCCAGCAAGTCATTTTGTTGAACTTACCAGCAGCATAGTTACCTGAGAATACAGAATCACGTTGCATTGCCAGGATACCAGCAGAGAACATTACCATAGGATGAGAATCACGAGGTAATGCACGAATAACGTCAATAACATACTGTGGCAGAACAGAAAGTGCTTTCCACTCTTCAACAACTTCCAGAGTTTGCGCCATTGTAGGCACATCACCGGTCATCAACAGGTACCAGAAACCTTCAACGTAAGGATACTCACTACCTGGAACTTTAGGCAATGCAGCAAAAGTCTCAGGAATAGTCATGCCACGGAAACGGATACCTTCCATAGGATCAAGATAAGAAATATCAGTAACCAGGCATTTAATACCACGTGCACCACCGATTGCTTGGGCAATAGTACATTCCCCTAAAGATACATCACCGAACTGCTTATTCAGCTTAACGATACGAGGACGATGCGCATCAATTTTTTGCGCCAGTACATTCTTCAATGTTGACATTTTTTCTCTCTCCTTATAAATGGAAACGAAAACACGGTGGCCAAATTGCCACCAACCAACTACATGATACTACTGACGAACAATCCCCCCGATCATTCGTCACTATTACAACTAAAACATTGTTGTTTTCATGAAAAACATAACCTAAGAAAACCCAACTGAATGCGTTCTTGTTCAATACGCTTTAGCAGTTTTAGCAAACTCAACCCATAGCGTCAAGTACTTTTGTATACTGTGTACAGGTATATTTCCAGCAAGCTAATATTTTGAATTCACTAGCAGCTCGAGTCATGCTACAGTGCCTAAATTATGAGCACTACACCATTAACAATTAAAACACTTCGTTTGGATAATAACATAGTTTTAGCTCCCATGGCAGGAATCACTACCTCCCCTTATCGTCAGATAAATCGGCAAGCTGGAGCAGCTTTAGTCTATTCGGAAATGATCAGCGCCAACGGTCTGATCCGCGATGGCAAGCGAACACTTGAGTTGCTAACACGTTCTGCAAGTGAGACACCCTTTGGCATTCAGCTGTTTGGTGAAGATCCTAATGTGCTTGCTGAGGCGGCGGTAATAAGTTCCGACTATGGTGAATTGCTTGACCTCAACATGGGCTGTCCAGTCAAAAAAGTGGTACGCTCTGGTGCTGGGAGTGCGCTGTTACAAAGCCCACTATTGGTCGGTAAGGTCATAAGTGCAGTGCGCAAGGCATCTTCGTTACCCCTAACGGTAAAGTTTCGTTCTGGCTGGGATCAGAACACTATTAATTTTCTGGAAATTGGCAAGATAGCTGAGCAATCAGGGGCTGATGCGTTAATTTTACATCCGCGCACCAAGTGCCAGGGGTTTTCTGGTCACTCAGATTGGGATCACATTAAACAGCTAAAGCAGGCAGTCAGTATCCCTGTCATAGGTAGCGGCGACATCAATTGTGCCGAAGATGCACTAACCATGCTGCACACAACCGGTTGCGATGGAGTCATGATTGGGCGCGGCGCTTACGGTAATCCGTGGCTGATCACGGACATTATCCAGTTGCAGCGTGGTGCGCAGCCACTAGAAGTTTCCGAACAATTACGACTCCAGACCATAATTAACCACCTACAACTACACAAACAAACATTCGGTGAACATAAGACCATAACCGATATGCGCAAACATCTGTGCTGGTATTCACGGGGCATGAGTGGTGCCAGCGAGTTTCGCAGTCAAGTAAACAACGTACAGCACTACCCAGAGCTGCTGACCATCACTAAAAATTTCTTTTCCGGTCCAGGATCAATATGACAGCAATACCAACTTGCGTTATCAATAATAGCAACATTGAACAACTGGGCACATACGTAATCAACAGCACCAATGAAGCAATTATTGTCATCGATAAGAGTTATTGCATCATCTTGATGAATCCAGCGGCACAAGCACTTATCGGGTTGTCAGCCAACCAGGGCTCAAAATACGACATTCGCGATCTGTTGAAGAACCAGCACAGCATCATTTATTTAGTGGATATTGCTATGCTTGAAGGGCGCTCAATCACCGATCGCGAGACTATTCTGCTACAACGACCGCACTCTTCAGCACTACCAATTCAAGCAAGTGCCTCACCGCTCTATGCTGACAATGGTACGCAACTGGGAGTCACATTATCGCTGCACGACGCCTCCAGCATCAAACAACTGGAACAGGACGTCCAGCGTACTGAAAGACTCGGCATACTCGACACCTTAGCTGCTGGACTTGCCCACGAAGTCAAAAACCCCCTGGGAGGGATTCGCGGTGCGGCACAGTTATTAGCCATGGAATTAGAACACCGACCAGAATTACTGGAATACACTCAGATAATGATCAAGGAGACAGATCGCATAAATGGTATCATTGAAGAGCTGATGGATTTAAGCACTCCGCGCCCCAAAGAACTGACACAATTAAATCTCACGCAAATCATCGGAGATATAATCCTGTTGCAGGCACAGAGTGAATATGGTCAAAAAATTCAGTTTAATATGCAATTGGATCCAAGCATTCCACCAATAATCGGCGACCAAACGCTATTGACCAGACTTTTTCTAAATGTAATAAAAAATGCCTGCGAAGCGGTAAAAGCCGACGGCAGCATAACGATCTCAACTCGTATAGATACCGAGCACCACCTCAGCACCCCCGGTCAGCCACCAGTACCGTTTGTAGTAGTAAAAATCATTGACAATGGTGCCGGAATTCCACCGGCCATGTTACACACCATATTCACCCCTTTTTTCACCACCAAAAGCAATGGTACCGGGCTAGGATTGGCTATTAGCCAAAAAATAATCAACGAGCATGATGGCATGCTGCGCATTGACAGCGACTTAGATCAAGGTACTTGCTGTAGTATATATCTACCATTCAGGCGTACACTGGCAATACAACAACCAAATATATCTGCGGAGTAACGGATGTCCTTGAAGCGTATTTTAGTGACCGATGATGAAGAAAGCATTCGCTGGGTTTTGTCCAAAGCGCTGCAAAAGCTTGGGTTTAAAGTAGACCTGGCTGATTGCGGATGCGCAGCACGCAAACTTCTCGGACAAAACAAATATGATTTAGCCATGATTGACATTAAAATGCCAGACATGTCGGGTCTTGACCTGCTAAATGAAATCCAGACGCAGCAACCGAATCTACCGATCATTATGATGACAGCTGAGTCTTCTATGGAAAATGCAGTGGAAGCCATGAAGCGTGGTGCCTACGATTATATCACTAAGCCATTCGACCTAGATGTCGTCCAGGCAACCATCTTAAAAGCACAAAAAATCTACACCGTGACCAGCGATGAAGCGTTACCACAACATCAGGTCAGCGAACAAAACAGTCCAGAAAAAACTATAATCGGCAACAGCAAGGCAATGCAGGAGGTTTACAAATTGCTGGGCAAGGTATCACTTTCAGATATCACCATCCTGATCACTGGGGAATCCGGCACCGGCAAGGAACTCATAGCTCAGGCAGTACATTGCAACAGTGGACGCGCAAAACTACCGTTCATCGCTATCAACTGTGCCGCCATCCCTCATGACCTACTGGAAAGTGAACTGTTTGGCTTTGAGAAGGGGGCTTTTACTGGAGCCATAGAGCGCAAAATTGGAAAATTTGAACAGGCCAACAGGGGCACCATATTCCTTGACGAGATCGGCGACATGTCCCTTGATTTACAGACAAAATTATTGCGCGTCCTGCAGGAGAAAGAGATAACACGCACGGGCGGCAACAAAGCAATTCCCATAGATGTCAGAATTGTAGCCGCAACAAATCAAAACCTAGAGCAGTGCGTAACCGAAAAAACCTTCCGCGAAGATCTGTACTATCGCCTGAACGTGCTCCCATTTGCATTGCCTCCACTGCGTCAGCGCAAAGAAGACATTCTGCTGCTGGTTGATTTCTTCATTCACAAGGCCAACTGCCAATTTAAATCTGCCATTACCAGCTGTAGCGATAAAGCTATGGCACTATTGACACGCCACAATTGGCCCGGCAACATCCGTGAGTTGGAAAATACTATCCAGCGGGCCTGTTTACTTAGCCAGGGACAGATGCTTCGCACCAGCGACTTCGGTCAATTACAGCACTGCGCGGTTGAACACAAAGAGAGCGAATCCCTAGAAGCACTAATAGATAAAAAACTACGCGCCTCTTTGGACCAAAAAGACATCGTGGAAGTAAACGATCTTTACGAAATGGTTTTACATCAAGTGGAACGACCATTAATTCAAATTATTCTAGAAAAAACGCGCGGCAACCAAGTACGAGCCGCCCAGATATTAGGAATAAACCGCAACACTCTGAGAAAAAAAATACAGCTATTAGAGATTGAAACAGAGAAGAAACCACAAGCATAACTTTAGGATTGCAAGATTGGAGTACAATTGGCAGGAGCAGCGGACCTTAGCCGTTAGCCGTCTGTACGTTTGGATTGGTTTTCGAATCTGGTATACTGGCCACGAAAAGTCAAATGTACAGTACCAATTGGACCATTACGTTGTTTGCCAATAATAATTTCCGCATCGTTCTCATGATCTTTATCACAGCTGCCATCACGACGACGGCAAGCCTCGCAATATACTGACTCGCGATAGACAAACATAATAACGTCAGCATCTTGCTCAATAGCACCGGACTCGCGCAAGTCGGCCATCATCGGGCGCTTATCGGTACGACTTTCCACCGAACGATTTAACTGTGATAGCGCCATCACCGGAACATGTAGCTCCTTAGCTAACGCCTTGAGCGAACGTGAAATCTCGGATATTTCCTGCTGGCGGCTTTCGGGGTTATTCCCCTGCATCAATTGCAAATAATCTACGACAACCAGCCCTACATCATGCTCAGCCTTTAAACGCCGCGCCTTAGAGCGCAACTCCAGCACCGTAATAGCCGGAGTATCATCGATAAAGATCTTGGCCTCCGACAACAACCCGGCGCCATTGGTCAATTTCGGCCAGTCTGATTCGCCTAAATGACCGGTGCGCAAGCGACTAGCATCCACCCGTGACACCGAGCACAACATACGTTGCACCAACTGTTCTTTGCCCATTTCCAGAGAAAAAATTAGCGCAGTTATTGGTTTTGCCGCATATATAGCTGCATGTTCCACTACGTTTACGCAAAACGCAGTCTTACCCATTGACGGTCTTCCGGCAACAATGATTAAATCACCACCTTGCAAACCAGCAGTCATGTTATCCAGTTCGGTATAACCACTGGGCACACCGGTTATTAACTCTTTGCGCTCAAACAGTCTCTCAATTGCCTTAAAGGTATCCTTCATTATCTCTTTAGTAGAGAAATATGACGGACGAATCTTCATGTTAGCAATTTCGAAAATAGATTTCTCTGCCCAATCTAGAGTCTTATCCATCTCTTGCCCATTGTAACCGCGCGTTGCTATTTCGGTAGCGACATTGATCAGGTGACGAGCAACAGATTTCTCCTTAACTAATCTGGAATAGTAGACAATATTGGCCGCAGTAGGGACGTAATCAACCAGAGAAGCCAGGTAGGTACTACCCCCCACGGCATCTAATTGATCCCTCTGTTTAAGTTCAGCAATAAGAGTCACCAGGTCGGCAGGTTCGTTGCGCTCGGAAAGGGCTATAAGCGCATTGAATATCTGGCGATGACTAGCACGATAGAAGTCATCAGGGGATAACAGCTCGAGCACCTTATTCAAGGCTTCATTCTCAAGCAAAACTCCGCCCAAGATTGACATCTCAGCTTCAATATTCTGCGGTGGCAGTTTGTGGGTAGGCAGCTCTGTCATAGGTAAAAACATCAAACACTACAGCGACAACTAAGCCGCTGTAGTGCACGACACTCTATTACTCGGCAGCTACTACTGAAACAGAAATTTCTGCAACAACTGAAGCGGGCAATTTAACAGCAACCTTATGGTCACCTAATGTTTTAATTGCATCGCTAAGCTGAAGTTTCTTACGATCTATCTCGATACCAGCCTCAGCTAGTTTAGCGCAGACATCTGCTGCAGTTACAGAACCGAACAGCTTACCATCATCACCAGCACGCAGGGCAAATTCACAGGACACTGCTTCGATTTTAGTTTTCATCGCATCAGAAGTTTTAGCCAATTTTAAAGCCTTACGCTCCAATTGACGTTTATGATGCTCAAACTGCTTAACGCTGCTCTGGTCTGCTATGACCGCACAGCCTTTAGGCAATAAAAAGTTACGAGCATAACCAGGCTTAACATTAACGATTTCGCCAATTTCGCCCAGTCCATCAATACTTTCAGTTAAAATAATTTCCATCGTTCCCCTCCATAAAGGTTCTACGTAGTTTTCACTCGTGGTTTTCTAAAGTCGAACCACATATCAAATACCCCGATGGCAGTCACCACCACAGGCAATGGATTTATCACAAGCACCAGCACATAAACAAATACATGCGATACAGTCGAAAAGCCTTTTTTACGCAAGAAAAAAGACAATATAGCAACACCTTGCAAGAAATACAGCGGCAGTAACAGCGTCAATATGTTAAGTGACACTTGTCGCACTATAGCTATATTGAACAACAAACTGAACCCGGCTACGATCAGAAACCAGATTAACAAATCCGGCAAGCGCAATTGGTGAAACACAACGCCCGGGATAACATACCGTCCACGCGCCGACCAGCTGAGTAACACCACGGTTGCAGCCAAAACCACACCTACAGCAACACTCGCCAAGCCTACATAAGCCTGTTTAAAAAATAGCGCCGTCGAATCAAGAACCGTTAGCAATTCGCGCACTTGAGTAGTAGGCAAATCGGTCTGCTCATATGCTAGCTTAGCCTTACCAACTTCAGTGTCTATGTAACTATCCACCATAGAAGTAATGGTTGTGTGTTGTTTCAACGAGTATCCGCCAGCAGCAACTGCAAGCGTAACTACAGTCAATACCAGACAAACCATTCCCGCCCGAAACCAACCAACTCCCTGCCGCAACAGTACAGGCAACAGCAGCGAAGCACCCCCAAATTGGAGCAGATAAGACAGGACAGGAACCATTCCGGCCTGCTGTCCAACGACTGTCACAACCAACAATAGTGCTAGCAACGCTGGAGTTATCCCTGCACGCATACATACATAGGCAACAGGGAAAGCTAAAAAAGGGTTTAGCAACACCCCAAATGGACCAAGCAGCTGAAACGACAGCTGCAATCCACAGGTCACACCTACACTGACAAGCACCAGCAGTAGCGTAGTCACCCCCTTAGGGTTTCCTTGCCCAGCAAAGTTCATTGCCAATTAATCGACCGTCCTATTTGAGGTGAAAGACAGTAAAGCAATATTACGCGCCCGCTTAATCGCTTCAGTCACCTTACGTTGGTGAATAGCACAGTTACCTGAAATACGCCGAGGTACAATTTTACCGCGCTCAGAAACAAAATAGCGCAGAGTACGCACCTCTTTATAATCAATTTTCAAAGTATTATCAGCGCAGAATCGGCAACCTTTACGACGGCCAAAACGACGAGGAGAACTTTTTTTAACAAAAGCCATATCATTAATCCTTTCGAGAAATGTCGTTACACAGTTTATTCTGTACTTTCTGTACTTTCTGTACTTTCTGTACTTTCTTTACTTTCTGTACTTTCTGTACTTTCGTCTTCATCATCGGCAGCTGGCACCGTTGCTACGACAGGAGGAGCCTCGAAGCCGCCCTCAAGCAGTAACGTTTGAAATTTTATAATAGAATCATCCAAACGCATCCGCCGCTCAAATTCTTTTACAACACCATTTTCAGCATTAAAATTCACCAGCACATAAGTACCTTGATCGTGCTTCTTAACTTGATAAGCGAGACGCTTCGTGCCCCACTCAGCGAACTTAAGAATTTCAGCATTTTGGTCAATCAATACACCTTTAAATTTGTCCAACACTGCGGTGTATTCATCGCCAACAATCTGAGGATTGACAATAAAAATTGTTTCATAGGTACGCATGCGTAAACCTCCTCATGGATATTAGCTCCGGTCTTCCCCGGAACAAGGAGCGAGCGCTTACTTTAAACGCTCGACTTACAGAATTGGGATACTTAACACATGACCACGATGAAGTCTATGCTAAAACATCCCGCAATATTTTCTATTTAACAACCAAATACTATAATTAACCAGATACCATCCTCAGACGTTAAAGCGAAAATGCATTACATCTCCATCTTTCACATGGTATTCCTTACCTTCTACACGTAACAGTCCTTTATCTTTGGCACCAGACTCACCACCTGAGTTGATAAAATCTTCGTAACCAATCACTTCTGCACGGATAAAACCTTTTTCAAAATCACTATGAATAACACCGGCTGCCTGCGGCGCCAAAGCATCTTTCGACACAGTCCACGCCCGCACTTCCTTAACACCAGCGGTAAAATAGGTTATCAAACCAAGCAGCCGATACCCAGCATGAATCATCCGATCCAAGCCTGATTCATGCAAACCAAGCTCCTGCAAGAATTCACTTTTCTCAGCATTATCAAGCTCCGCAATCTCCGCTTCAATCTTGCCGCAAATAGTGACAAACTCTGCACCCTGCTGTAGTGCATATTGACGCACTTTGTCAACATGAGGATGATTGCCAACTAAATCATCTTCGGAAACATTGGCAACATATAGCACGGGCTTAATAGTGATAAGGTTAAGCTCACGCACCATGTATCTCTCTTCCGCATTAAGACCTGCATTACGCGCCGGATTCCCCTCGTTAAGACATTTATCAACTTTCTCCAACACAACCACTTCAGCTTGGCTGTTTTTGTCGCCACTTTTCGCAACCTTCTGAACCCGCAGGTAACGTCTTTCTACTGCTTCCAAATCGGCAAGATTCAACTCAGTTTGAATAACCTCGATATCACGCAACGGATCAACGGAGCCGTCTACATGAACAACATTATCGTCCTCAAAACAACGAACGACATTGGCTATCGCATCTACCTGGCGAATATGACCAAGAAATTTATTACCTAAACCTTCACCCTTACTCGCCCCCTTCACTAACCCGGCAATATCAACAAATTCCATCGCGGTATGCAAAATCTGCTGCGGGTTGACAATCTTTGCCAAAGCATCGAGCCGAGTGTCCGGTACCGAAACTATACCGACATTGGGTTCGATAGTACAAAATGGATAGTTTGCTGATTCTGCACCAGCTGAGGTTATTGCGTTAAAAATTGTTGATTTGCCTACATTGGGCAAGCCAACTATGCCACATTTGAAGCCCATAGCTTTTTACTCCAAACAACGATAGCCGAGACGTAAGCCTCGGCTATCTGTTAACTGTATGTGCACTTACTACTAAACAAGAAGTGGTGCTATTACCAATGCTACAACACTCATCAATTTGATAAGAATATTCATAGCCGGACCTGAAGTATCTTTAAATGGATCGCCTACAGTATCACCGATGACTGCAGCTGAGTGCGCGTCGGTACCTTTTTTCTCTCCAGCAATTTTACCTGTTTCGATAAACTTCTTGGCATTATCCCAAGCACCGCCACCGTTAGACATCATCAGAGCAAGAAGGACACCAGTCAAGGTTGCACCGGCCAGCATTCCACCTAGAGCCTCCTTGCCAAGCACAAACCCGATCAACACTGGAGCTACTACAGCAATTACACCAGGTAACACCATCTCTCTCAGTGCTGCCTTAGCAGAAATATCGATACACTTCTCGTGCTCAGGCTTAACACCTTCTTTACCTTCGAGCAGACCAGGAATCTCGCGGAATTGGCGACGAATCTCTTCAACCATCTGAGCAGCTGCCTTACCAACACTGGTCATGGTGAGAGCACCCATAAAGAATGGCAAAGCACCACCAATAAACAAACCAACAACAACGCGTGGTTGAATCAGGTTGATAGATTCCAAACCTACGGTTGTGGCATAAGCTGAGAACAAGGCAAGAGCCGTCAGAGCAGCGGAGCCAATAGCGAACCCCTTACCTACCGCAGCCGTAGTGTTACCGATAGCATCAAGACCATCTGTAATTTCGCGTACATCAGGACCAAGACCAGCCATCTCTGAGATACCGCCGGCGTTGTCTGCAATTGGACCATAGGCATCAACTGTCATGGTAACACCAACAGTAGCCAACATACCTACAGCAGCGATACCGATACCATATAAACCTGCAAAATAGTTAGCAGTCATAATTGCAACACAGATAACCAGAATTGGCGCTGCAGTACTTTCAAGACCAACAGCTAAACCGCTGATGATGTTGGTCGCTGGGCCAGTTTTACTTGCCTCCGCAATGCGATATACCGGAGCCGCAGAGGTGTAATACTCGGTAATCAAACCAATGGCAATACCGGCCAATGAACCACCAAGCAGAGCCATGAAAATACCAAAGTGAAGACCCATGATCAAAACAATAAACATTGAAGCGATCAGAAAAAGACCAGCAGCAACGAAAGTTGTCAGACGTAATGCCTCAGCTGGATCTTTATCCTGAAAACGCTTCATGGAATAGATACCGGCGAAAGAAAAGATCAGTCCGAAGATAGCCAACACTAGAGGAAGCAGCATCGCTGAGGCTTGGACGCCTGCGCCGGAACCTAATTGCGCTAGCAATTCAGGACTGGCAGCAGCGGCAATGGCAATAGTCGCAATAATTGAACCAACATAGGACTCAAAGATATCTGCGCCCATACCTGCGGTATCACCAACACAGTCACCAACGTTATCGGCAATAACACCGGGATTGCGTGGATCATCCTCAGGAATGCCAGCCTCAAGCTTACCTACGAGGTCGGCTCCAACGTCAGCAGCCTTAGTATAAATACCACCACCAACACGGGCAAACAGTGCAATTGATGAGGCTCCCATAGCAAAACCACTCATGTAACGCGAGGTCTCAGGGTCACCACCGAAAGCGATATACGCAACACCAACACCTACCAGACCAAGTGAGGCTACAGAAAGCCCCATAACAGCGCCGCCATTATAGGAAACCTCGAGAGCCTTAGCCTGACCATTAAGACGGGCAGCTTCGGTTGTTCTAACATTGGCGCGAGTAGCTGCTTTCATCCCGATAAAACCACAGGTCATGGAGCATAGAGCACCTCCAAGAAAGGCAAATGCCGTCTGAAAGCCCATGCTCATTGCTACCAAAACAAATACCACAACAATAAATATTGCTAAAATGCGGTACTCGCGACGTAAGAACGCCATAGCGCCATCGTGGATAGCAGTAGAAATTTCAACCATAAGCTCATTGCCTACGGGCTCTTGCTTAACTTTGTTGTAAAGCATAATAGCGGCACCAAAGCCAACTATGCCAAGAATTACGGCAAAATACGCCATTACCAATCTCCCCTTTTAAATTAAGTATTATGGGTTAAAATATTGCGCCCATTGTATTCACACATAGCGTATTGTTCACCATGCTGCAACAAGGCTTCAACAACACCTGCTGCATATACGAGCACTTCATCAAGGTTTGTTTTTTCACTCGTAGAGAAGGAGCGTAGCACATAGTCGGCAACATCACTGCCATGGACAGGTCGACCAACCCCGACGCGCACCCTGAGGTAATCGCCATTGCCGATAGATGAGTTTATATGGCGCAAACCGTTGTGACCACCATGCCCCCCACCAGACTTGACCCTGACCACACCAAAGGGCAGATCAATTTCATCGTGTACCACGACTAAATCCCTCGATGTAATTCCGAGGGATTTGGAAGCAGATGCCACACTGGCACCGCTTAGATTCATAAAGGTATGTGGTTGTAGCAGCGTAACCTCACGCCCAGCACAACAGCCAACACCGTATTTAGCCTGATAACCGCTCTTTTTAAGAGCTATACCACAGCGCTGCGCCAGTTTATCAACCACCATAAAACCAACATTGTGCCGCGTCATCGCGTAGCGTTCACCTGGATTACCCAGACCAACAACCAGATACAAAACTACTCTACAACTTCAGCTTCGGCTTCAGCATCAGCGTCAACTTCAGCTTCTTCACCACCATCAACATCATCACTAGCCTTATAACCAACAACAGTCATGACAGTATAATTAACATCGTGGGGCAATTCAGTACCTGCAGGAACAGTTACATCATCAATATGGACAACATCACCGATTTTCAAGGCTGAAACATTGATCTCAATAGAAGCTGGCACCGCAGAAGGTAAACACAACACCTCAAGCTCTTTACGGATTACTTCAAGATTTCCACCCTCTTTTTCACCGATCGAATGACCAACAGTAACTACCGGCACCATAAAAATAGCAATTTTTTTCATATCAATCGCTTGAAAATCTACATGAGTAGCATGGCGACGAATAGAATCAACCTGCATATCCTTAACAACCGCTTGCACCCCATTAAAAGGACCTTCACCTACCAAGGTCAGCATAGTGTTCCATCCAGCTTCTCCACCGATAGCAGCCTTCAACGCCTTAGGGTTGACATTGACAGCACATGGCTCAACGTGTGAACCATACACAACTCCAGGGACTAAGCCATTGCGGCGCGCGCTACGTGCTCCACCTTTACCAACCCGCTCACGCAGGACAACATTTAATTCTTGTGCCATGATTTGCTTCCTCCAATATTAAAGTGCGAGCCGATATTTTATAGCACGCCTTGAACTGTTATTTACCAACTAAACAAATAGTGAACTTACAGATTCATCTGAATGGATACGCCTTATCGCTTCTGCCAACAGATATGAAACAGGCAACGTACGCAATTTAGAACATTGAGCGAGTTTATCTGTACAGACGATTGAATCTGACACCACAACCTCTTCCAAGCAACTAGTATTGATCCGCTCTAACGCCGGACCAGATAAAACTGCATGAGTTGCATAAGCGAACACTTGTTTAGCACCCTGACCCTGCAGGGCTGCTGCTGCGTGACACAGAGTACCTGCGGTATCAATCATATCATCAACAATAATACATATTTGATCCTGCACGTCCCCAATAATATGCATAACCTCTGACACATTGGGACCACTACGACGCTTATCTATGATAGCCAGCCCGGCATCCATCCTTTTGGCAAAGGCGCGCGCACGTTCAGTGCCACCAGCGTCAGGCGAAACTATAACTACCCGTTCGTTAAAACGACCCTGGAGATCATCCAACAACACTGGTGCAGCATATAGGTGATCAACAGGAATATCAAAGAAACCCTGAATCTGACCGGCATGCAAATCCATAGTCAACAAACGATTAATGCCGGAAATTGAAATCAGGTCAGCAACAAGCTTACTGGTGATAGGCGTACGCGGAGCAACCTTACGGTCTTGACGAGCGTAACCAAAGTAAGGAACAACTGCGGTAATACTAGCCGCTGATGCACGTTTCAGAGCGTCAGCCATAATCAACAATTCCATCAAGTTGTTATTGGTAGGAGCACTGGTTGACTGCACCACATAAACATCGCAACCACGCACATTTTCCCCGATTTCGACCATAATTTCACCATCGGAGAAGTTTTTAACGTTAGCGCTACCCAAAGATACTGAAAGATGACCACAGATTTCACGAGCCAAAGTTGGATTGGAATTTCCGGCGAAGATCTTGATTTTATTCACGACATAATCCTGATATTGCTAAGCAGATAGTATGTCACCATCAACAGCAGGGCAACACAAACAAGAAAAACCTCTCAACGCATGACCAAGTTTCGATCAAACTGCCATCGCTAGAGGTTTTAAAAAATGGCTGGGGCGCCAGGAATCGAACCTGGGAATGCCGGAATCAAAATCCGGTGCCTTACCGCTTGGCGACGCCCCATCATAGATCTACTACATTACGCTACTTTTGAACATAAAAGTCTCATGCCATTACTGTGCGTAATTCGTGGAGGCGTTATACAACAAACACAGAAAGGTGTAAATAAAAAAATTCATTCAGCACCTTTTTACATTTACTGAATCGGCGCTACAACACAGCTCCAACTTCGACCATTTTTCAATAATTTATTCTGAACCGAGCATGCCGCCTCTGCGCTAAAGAATACCCCGAACACCGTCGGACCACTACCCGACATCAGAACCCCGGCGGCGCCAAGCTGCACCATTTCATCTTTCAACTGCGCGACACGTGGGCATAGCTTCAAGGTAGCAGATTCAAGATCATTGTGCAGCAAAGATACTAACTCGTCCTGGTCCTGAACAACTGCAACAATCGGGCACGACGAATAGTCATCCACATTCAAGGTGTTATAAACCAGCGCCGTCGACACACCGACTCCAGGATTAACCAATACCAACCAATACCGCGGCACGATATTGACTGGCTGCAATTTATCACCAACCCCAGTCGCCCATGCAACAGAATCATAGAGGAAAAATGGCACATCGGCACCAAGAGCTAAAGCTTCGCGCTGCAATACCTCCTCAGCTAAATCTAGATCCAGCATCTTATTTACCGCAATAAGTGTTGCTGCCGCGTCAGATGATCCGCCACCCAGCCCTGCTGCTACCGGTATATTTTTCTTAAGATTAATCTTAAGCCCGCGCTGCCGGGTATCGTAACGTAATAAAGCATGCGCCGCCCGTACAACAAGATTGTCTACAGGAGAACCAAGATCTACACCTAAGCAGGAAAATGCGACTTCTGGAATTGCAGTTACTTCGATATCCAGCTCATCATACAGAGCAATCTTCTGCATTATCATACACAAATCGTGATAACCATCATGACGTTTAGCGGTGACATGCAGACATAAGTTTACCTTGGCGGGGGCAAAAAACTTCATAACTAATTATCAGTTCAAGCTTTCCAACGCGGCAGTTGACCAGTCAAGTGCTTCCAGATAGGCATTGCGCACCCGCAACTTATCAAGACCATAGTCATCAACCACATCCCACTGCGCGCGTTCATAAGCCTCAACGCAAGACAGCACATCGCCCAACTTACCCTCACGGCGCAACAAAGCCTTATCAACCTCATCAGCCAAAGGCAAACTAGACAGGATCTCCTCCATAGGTAGATCAAAGAAACTGTCCAACATAGAAAATAATCCGACAGTAAAATACATCCCTTGCTGCTCACTGTCATCGCTACAGGCAAGGATCTCGCACATCTTAGCCCGCACCAGAGCCATAGACATCAATTCCTGAGGCTTTTCATTGACACTTCCCATAGAGACAATACAGGCCCAATTACGAATATGCTGCAACCCAAGGTAGATAATAGCTTGGCGAATAGACCTTACCTCAGCTACCAAACTGTAAAAACTAGAGTTTATCTGACGCAACAACTTTACGCTTAAGTTGACATCGGTCTGAATAATTTCTTCCAGTTTATCCAGATCAATATTGACTTTTTGCAACTCGGACATCAGTCGCAGCATCGCCAAGCGTGTCGGGGGTATCTTACGCCCTGATACTACCTGCGGCTTACTAAAGAAGTAGCCCTGAAACATATCAAAACCCAGATCGCGACAAAAAAGATATTCATTGTTGGTCTCAACCTTTTCTGCCAGCAGCTGCAGTTTTTTTACCTGACGTAATGTCTGGACCTGGATTACGACCTCTTCTCGCGACAAAGCCAGCACATCTATTTTAACAATATCTGCCAATTCAACCAATGGCAGCAGCTCTTCGGTTAAAACAAAATCATCCAGAGCAATCCAATGACCGCTACGCGACAAACTACGAATAGCTTCAAGAACTTCCTGATCTGGCGATACAGTTTCCAACACTTCAACCACTAGTTGGTTAGTCCCAAAAGGTATATGTGAACCCTTAACCAAAAAGTCACGGGTAAAATTGCAAAAAGCTTTTTTGTTGCCGACCAAACGATCAAGACCAACTTCTACCAGCGAGTTAACAACCACCTCTGAGCTTGCTGCGTCGAAATCAGTTATCACAGCATGGTCAACAAAACCATGGCGATACAAGAGTTCGTAAGCACAGACCCGCATATTGCGATCAAAAATAGGTTGTCGACCTACAAAAATATCCACCATCAATAACCCCAACGACGCAGCGACTACAAACTAGAAGAATACTTAATCCAAGAGTGACACAGAATATCAAACATGCCGGATACAAACCATCACATAATGCCTATTAATGCTGAAATTGGAGATAGATCACGAAATAATCATCCAACATGCTGGTTGCGATTGCGCGCACGATTCGATGCTATAGTGGCGTCAATAATTTCACCGCAACGACTACATTTCCAAGCATCAAAAGAACGTACATAGTCAAAGTATTTTTCCAAATACATCTGCCCTTTACATTTCGGACATTTCATCGACCACAATCCTCCGCTACAAGATTCACTAAAGTGCTCACCTCAGAGCCGACAACCACCAAACAAACTATTCAGCAGCAATAATTACACTACACTTATTAGCAACGATAGGGAAGAACTATGTATTAACAAAAACTATTTATCGACATGACAATCATTGAAAATAATGACGCAGAGATTCCAGCTTTTTGTAAGAAATTCCGCGTACCCGCAGCAAAGCTGACACTGAACCAAAATCACCGCCGCGACAACGTTCTGCGACTATTGCTGTAGACAGTTTCTCTCCCACCCCGGGAAGAGCTTGCCAATCCTTCCGTGTCATATGGTCTGGATGTAATGGAATACCCAGCGTTATCCGCCTGACTGCGCTCATAAACTGACATTCAAGTACCAGTTGTTTATCGGCATTTTCCAGCATGGTTAGTTTTTGTCCACAGAGTAGCGAATTTAGATCAAGCCAGCGCGACACCAACACCCTAGCTTCTTCAAGTTTTACATGTTGAATGATTGTTTTACTCAACTGCCCAATATCAGCTGCTGCAATAACACAGGATTCTTGCTGACACAAGTATGGACCACAGAGTTCAACATATAATTGTTGACGCGCCGTAGCCGCAACAAAAACAGGAGCGACCAGCACATCCGATCTCTCCTGTTTTAAGAAAAAAACAACTAAAAGTAAAAGTGCGAGCACAATCCAAAAACCTGGCTGCACTCGCATAATTATTCTGCGTCTTTGACCAATTTATACTGTAATGCGTCAATAAGAGCGTGGTAGGAGGCATCAATTATATTATCGCTTACCCCAACTGTACCCCAACGTGATTCGCTATCACCTGACTCAATCAACACCCGAGTTACCGAAGCTGTCCCATGACCGCTCGGCAGTACGCGTACCTTATAATCAAGTAAACGCATCTCCTTCAATTGAGGATAGAAATGCTCTAACGCCTTACGCAGTGCGTTATCCAGAGCATTCACCGGTCCATCACCTTCAGCCGCGGTGTGCTCAATACGCCCACCCACCTTAACCTTGACCGTTGCTTCAGACAAAGGCTTATCGCCCTCTTTCAATTTTGTATCTATCACCCGAAAGCCAATTACGGAAAAATGGTGGCGCAAAGTCCCCAACGCCTTCCGCATCAACAGTTCAAAAGAAGCTTCTGCCCCCTCAAACTGATAGCCCTTATTTTCCATCTCTTTGATATTTTCAAGGATTTCCAAAGTTACTGGATCCTTACTGTCAAGATTGATATTAAACTGTTCGGCCTTGGCTAAAATATTTGCGCGACCCGACAGATCAGAGACCAAAACTCGCGTGACGTTGCCAACAAACTCAGGACGCGTATGCTCATAAGTTTCCGGATGACGCTGGATAGCCGAAACATGCACTCCACCCTTGTGCGCAAAAGCGGAGTTCCCAACATACGGCTGGTGCTTATCAGGAATCAGGTTAGCCAACTCGTATACATAGCGTGACACACTGCGCAGAGTTTTCATCTGCTCATCACTGACACACCCTTTACCCATCTTAAGCTTTAACGCGGGGATTACAGAACACAAATTAGCATTACCACAGCGCTCACCAAATCCATTTAATGTACCTTGAATATGGACAGCACCAAGAGCCACTGCCATAAGGGAGTTCGCCACCGCACATTCACTGTCATTATGGGCATGAATACCTAATGGAGTTGAGATAGCCTCCTGAACCGCAGCCATAATAGGAGGAAATTCACTCGGCAAAGTGCCACCATTGGTATCGCACAACACAATGCAATCCACTCCGGCATCTTCTGCCGCTTTAAGCGTTTTTAACGCATATTCCGGGTTAGCCTTATAACCATCGAAAAAATGCTCAGCATCATAAATTACTTCAGATATGTGCTTTTTCAGATAAACCAGAGAATCGTTAATGAGCTCAAGATTCTCATCAAGGCTGATCCGCAACGCCTCACGCACGTGGAAATCCCACGATTTACCGAAAATAGTAACCACATCAGGTTCCGCCTGAATCAGGGTCTGCAGGTTATTATCCTCTTCTGGCGTTGACTTTGCCCGACGCGTTGAGCCGAAAGCAGCAATCTTGGAATGTTTCAAGGGAACTTTTTTAATCTCCTGAAAAAAAGCTATATCTTTAGGATTAGAACCTGGCCAGCCGCCTTCAATGTAATCAATCCCCAACTCATCCAAACGCTGCGCAATGCGAACTTTATCACTTACTAGAAATGAAATATCTTCAGCCTGAGTTCCGTCACGCAATGTTGTATCGTAGATCATTACCTTAGCCATTAACTCACTCCTCGTTGCCAATCTATTAATTATCGCTGCCGAGCTCAAAAGCATCATGCAGTACACGTACTGCTAATTCAGTATATTTTTCCTCAATGACACAGGAGATCTTAATCTCACTGGTCGAAATCATCTGAATATTTACCCCTTCTGCCGACAGGGTGCTAAACGTCTTGCTGGCGATGCCGGCGTGAGAACGCATACCGACGCCTATGATTGAAATTTTTGCCACCTTACTGTCTGACTTGACACCACTGGCGCCAATTTTTTTAGCAGTATCTTCTACAATTTTCAGTGCTTTTTTTAAATCACCCTTGGAAATGGTAAAGGTAATATCAGTAAATCCATCGTTAGAAACGTTCTGGATTATCATATCGATAGTTATATTTGCTTCTGTCAGTGGAGAAAAGATATCCGCGGCAATTCCGGGATGATCAGGAATGCGCAGTACCGATATTTTTGCCTCATCCTTGTTGCAAGTTACCCCTGAAACCAGTACGGTCTCCATCTCAGCATCCTCCTTCATAACCAGCGTTCCAGGGTTATCGTTAAAACTGGAACGAACGTGAATGACAACATCATATTTTTTAGCAAATTCAACAGATCTTATTTGCAATACTTTTGCACCCAACGATGCCATCTCTAACATCTCATCATAGGAGATCTTATTAATCTTACTCGCATTGGGGACAATGCGTGGGTCAGTGGTGTAAACACCATCAACATCGGTATATATTTCACACACATCAGCGTGCAAACCAGCAGCTACAGCCACCGCTGAGGTGTCAGAGCCACCACGACCTAACGTGGTAATATTGCCCTCGTCATCCACCCCCTGAAAACCGGCAACCACAACAATAGTACCGTTTTTCAGGTCTTCACGGATATTATCTTCTTCAATCTCCATAATGCGCGCTTTCGACGACGCATTATCTGTTTTAATGGGAATTTGATGTCCAAGATAACTTTTCGCTTTATAGCCCATCGACTGTAAACACATAGACAGCAGAGCAATAGTTACCTGCTCACCAGTAGATACCAGCACATCATACTCACGTTCGCTGGGAAATTCACAAATCTCCTCGGCTAGCGCTACCAACTTGTTTGTTTCACCGGCCATTGCGGAGACAATAACGATGACATCATTACCTTCATCGTAGGTGCGAGCAACCCGCTGAGCAACATTACGAATCTTATCCGTAGTTCCCACCGAGCTTCCACCATATTTTTGTACGACCAGAGCCATTTTAGGTGTTCCTCCTTGAGCAATAAACCACTAGCTAACTTATTTGCTAGTAACAAATTTTCCATTTCAATCTAGAGTATTTAGCAGGTAATGCTAGGCTGGTCAAAACTTTTATTGGGCAAGATAGTGATATTTGACCAGGCATACCCAGTTGAATATTTTTTACCACAACAGGGGCACACAACAACCACAAACGACAGAAGACAAAGAATGCTATTTAACCGGCACGCAGGGCATCAATTATCTCTACATAAAATTGGTTACTACCGGTGCATTGTATTTTAACGGTACGCGTTATCTCATCGACATAATCAATATTTATCGACAAAGACTCGCTGGTCAGCTCAGGGCAACGCTCAGCCCACTCTACCACTGCCACCCCTGAACCATAAAAATAATCCTCAAAACCAAGATCCAGCAAATCATCTGCGCTAATCAGGCGATACAGGTCAAAATGGTATAAAGGCACCCTCGCACTATAGCTGTTCATCAGAGTATAAGTGGGACTGGTTATCGGCACGTCAGTGTCCACCCCCAGTCCACGAGCTATACCATGGGTCAAAGCTGTTTTCCCGGCGCCCAACTCCCCCATCAATAGCACCAAAGCTCCACTGGTCAGTAACTCACCCAATTTACGCCCCAACTCCTGAGTTTGTTCTGCGCTGGTGGTAACAACCTCCCAGCCGTGCACTTCGGACAAGTTGCTACACTCCCATCGCGCGCACTATATCCAAACGAGCAATAACCCCGAGAATTTTTTTACCCGCTACCACCGGCACCAGATGCACTTTGTGCTTCACCATCAACTCGGCAACTTCAGTCACCGGGGTATCTGCCGCGCAGGTAATCACAGCGGTACTACAAATCTCTGCTACCTTGTGAGCGCTAATACGTCGCACCTGCTCTTCAAAATTCTTTTCACTCTCCAAGTATAATACCCAATCAAAGATTGAAACCACAGTAGGTATATGCAAGGTAGTGTCACGATCTATCAGATCAGTAGTGGTGATAATCCCATACAGATCACCCTGATTATCAACAACCGGCATTGAACTAAAATTATATTTTTGAAACAACGCCGCCAACTCTTTTAATTCTGTTTGCGGTTGCACCGTAACCACTTCACTGGTCATAATATTTTCAGCAGTAAGCATAAATTACCTCCTATTGATAAGGGTCTGACGTACCGTTGGCAGACATTGCACCAGATCACCAGCCAGATAGCCAGAGCTCCCCAGCTGTTGTTCACAATGATCAGCAGCCATGCCATGCAGATAAACACCCAGCACCGCAGCAGTAAATGGATCCAAACCTTGAGCTATCCAACCGGCGATAACACCCGTCAGCACATCGCCCATTCCACCACTCCCCATACCGGAATTACCACTATTATTGATACACATCCTGCCATCTGGCGCAGCAACTACTGTGCGCGCACCTTTTAACACTAGCACTACTTGCCACTGTTGGGCAAACTGCGCGGCTACCTCGCAGCGATGACTTTGAATATACTCAACACTGAGGCCAGTTAAGCGTGCCATCTCTCCGGGATGTGGAGTTAATACCGTTGAACCAGGCTCACGATCATGCATCAGCTCCACGTTTACGCGCAGCACGTTGAGCGCGTCGGCATCAATGACCAATGGCACCGGGCACTCCCTAACCAGCCGCGCCACCAGAGTACCAATCTGTTCTGTCTGCCCCAAACCTGGACCCACGGCAACCACCTGTTTCCCTTGCCATAGCGGTATTATCTGCTCAGCAGCTCCGGCACTCAGACCACCATTAAAATCATCCAGCGCACAGGTCATAATCTCGGCTACAGCAGTAGCTACAACCGGCTGACACACCTTCGGTGTCGCCAGGGTCACCAGACCACTACCACTGCGAGCACTACCAACAGCACACAACTGAGCGGCACCGCTCTTGCCCAGCGAACCGGCAACTACCAGCACGTGCCCAAAGGTTCCCTTATGACCAGCAACTGGGCGCGTGGGCAACAACGAACAGGCATATTCCTCATCTACAAGAACATACTGATCGGATATTGTATCCTGTAACGACTTCGGCACGCCGATATCTACCACGAAGAGATCGCCAGCACAGCTAAACGCTGGATAGCTTACCTGACCCAGCTTGGCTACAGCAAACGAGATAGAACATTCAGCTTTAATTGCCGCACCAAGAATTTCTCCCGTAGTAGCATCTACACCGGAGGGCATATCCACAGCAACAACAGGCAACTTTAGAGCGTTGATCTGTTCAATAGCTGCCAGAAAGTGACCGCGTACAGGTGTATTGAGCCCATTACCGAAAATTGCATCGATCACCAATACTGTATCTGCGTACTGTTGCAACACGGCAGCAATTTCTACTGAGGTAGTAGCGTAACTTATTGCACTTTGACTATTTTCCAGAATACGCAGATTAATCTGCGCATCACCACTAATCTCGCTGCGTGCAGCCAGCACCAAAATGCGCACCTGCCAACCGTAATTTTCCAGATGACGCGCCATAACATAGCCGTCCCCACCATTATTGCCCTTGCCAGCCACCACCAGAATCGGTCCAAGAGACAGGGAACGATAGCGTGCATCAACAATCTGCGCCGCACCGCGTCCGGCGTTTTCCATCAGCACCACACCTGGCACCGCATAATCTTCAATAGCGCAGCGATCTAACTCGCGAATTTGATCTGCAGTTAATAATTTCATATTTGCTCCATTACGACCGTTGCCACGGCATACTCTTCTTCGTGGCTGTAAGACAAAAACACATTGCCTAGCTTACGTGCTGCGACAATTTCTGCTGCTCGCCCCTTGATGATAAGCGACGGGCAGCCTAATTCGTCACGTACCACTTCCATGTCATGCCAAGTAATACCATCTCTGAGACCCAAACCAAGGGCTTTAACAAAAGCCTCTTTCGCAGCAAAACGGGCAGCCAGATGTTGCTCGGCACACTTGCGCGGCAAAGCATAAGCCAGCTCGTCGGCGGTAAACATGCGCTTGAGCAAAGCTTCATCATTGCGCTGAATAAAACGGGCAAAACGTGCCACGCGTACTATATCGGTGCCTATCCCAGCAATAGCCATCTTATCCCGCCAGCAGTTGCTTCATCTCGCGCACCGCGCGATCTAAACCAACCAGTACTGCCCGGGCAATAACACTGTGGCCAATGTTAAACTCTTCAATACCACCCAAATCTACCACTGCCTGAATATTGTGGTAATTAAGCCCATGACCAGCATAAACTGCCATAGTTGCCTGACGGGCAGCATGTATGGCTTTTTCCAGTTTGACCAATTCGGCTAAACGCGCCCCAGCTGAAGAAGCGTCACAATAACGACCGGTATGAATTTCTACAACATCTGCTCCAACCTGCAGCGCATTATCAATCTGCTGCAAATCAGGATCAATAAACAGACTTACTAAAATACCACATTCCTGCAAAACAGGTATATGGCGCCGCAATTGCTGAGCGCAGGCAACGACATCCAAGCCACCTTCCGTGGTCAACTCTTGACGATTTTCTGGCACCAAAGTAACACAATCAGGGCGGATTCTTGTGGCAATCGCCACCATTTCGTCGGTACACGCCATCTCCAGATTCAAAGATGTTTGCACCGTTTGGCGCAACAACTCTACATCACGATCCTGAATGTGACGGCGATCCTCGCGCAAGTGAACGGTAATGCCATCAGCCCCAGCTAACTCAGCAATAGCTGCAGCTGCCACCGGATCCGGCGCTAAAGTTCCCCGTGCCTGACGCACAGTAGCTACATGATCGACATTAACCCCTAAACGTATCATATCACTTACTCTCCTCTTTAACGCCACCAAGATATTTCTCTACCGCAGCAACAATATCTCCCGCCAGATTCTCAATGTATTGCTGCTCTTGCCCTTCGAGCATTATGCGTAATAACGGTTCAGTACCTGAGTAACGGATCAACACGCGCCCGTTTTGCCCCAACTGCTCCTCACATGCCTTAATTACCGCGCTGACTTCCGGCACTGACGCCAAATCAACGCGCTCTTTTACCCGCACATTACATAAGATTTGTGGCAACGCAGTCATCACTTGAGCCAGCTCCGACAACGGCTTACCGCAGCGCTGCATAATTGCTAACAGTTGTAATGCCGACAACGTACCATCGCCAGTGCTGTTGTGATCAGAAAAAATCATATGCCCAGACTGCTCACCACCGAGATTATAGCCACCGCGTGTCATCTCCTCTGTAACATAACGATCACCTACCGCAGTCTTGACAACTTTACCACCGGCTTTGCGTAACGCAATATCCAGCCCCATATTGCTCATGACCGTAGCGACCAATGTTTTATGCGCCAGAGTTCCCTTCTTCAACATATCGCAGGCACATATAGCCATTATATGGTCACCATCGACCTCGTTACCGTGCTCATCAACAAAGATCACCCGATCGGCATCACCATCCAAAGCGATCCCTACATCGGCACGATACTCGCGCACTGCCTTAGCCATAACCTGCGGATACAGTGAACCACAGCCGGCATTAATATTGGTGCCGTTTGGATTCACCCCGAGAGTGATAACCTCGGCACCGAGTTCCTGCAACACCGCTGGAGCTACTTTGTAGGCGGCACCGTTGGCACAATCCAGCACTATGCGCAAACCACGCAGTTCAAGATCACGCGGAAACGCGTGCTTTAAAAACACTACATAACGCCCAGTAGCGTCATCGATGCGAAACGCCCGCCCCACCTCATCAGCTGTTGGACGCAGCAGATCAAGTTCTTCGGAAAACATAAGCTTCTCAAGCTTAAGCTCCATCTCATCGGGCAATTTTTGCCCCAGTTTGGTGAAAAATTTTATGCCATTATCCTGATAGGCGTTGTGTGATGCAGAGATAACCACTCCAGCATCGGCACGCATAGAGTTGGTTATAAAGGCAATCCCAGGGGTGGGCAATGGACCCACCAACTGCACATCCACGCCCATGGAGCAAATACCCGCTGCCATAGCATTTTCTATCATATAACCGGATAAACGGGTATCTTTACCAATGACGATGCGCCGTCTTTTATCCGAGCCCTTAAATAGATAAGCTACCGCGCGGCCTAACTGCATAGCAATCTCGGTAGTCATTGGATAAACATTCGCGACACCACGCACACCATCAGTGCCAAAAAGTTTCTTGGTCATAAGAGCCTCACTTATTTACGTATTAATAACGCAAGTATTTTCAATGTATTAATGAAGTTATCAGTTAGGTAAGTTGTTATTTATCGTTTTGTTTGTTGGTTATTGGAACGATGATCACCGCATCAACTGGCTCTGCCTGGTGCTGGTTAACGTACACTTCGACCTCTACCGTTTTTTGCTCTTTAAGAGAAGTATAAGTGCCACGATAATTGATCGGAATAGTTAAGGTGAAACCCTCCTGCACTGCAGAGACATCTACTAACTCGGTCTCCACTTCATCGACATTTTTCACTTCGCTTTCAGCACCTTCAATGGTTACCACGGCTGGGCGCACCTTTACAGCTCCAAGAGTTACTCCAGCAGCAGGCTCACCACCAACCAACACCCGCACCGGTACTTTTTTCTCCCGACTACGCTCCAGCTTTACATCTACATAGGATGGAGACAAACGAGAGACGCGTAACACACTTGGAATATTTAAGTTTTGATCGAGGCGTTTAAAGGTGGTCAACCCAGGTTGCAAACCATTTAAATCGACTGACATGCTCAGATCTGAGGACCGTAATTTGCTTAACAAGGTACGTGGACCGCTAATCCTGACATCTACCAAACTGGGCACTTCATTAGCTACTACCATCCCCACCGGCAAATTCTTCAACTCCAAGGGCACAGTGTAGCCTACCTCAGCTTTTTGTTCCCCCATAACAAACAACCATAATATTATGGAGAAGAATAAAGACAGCAGCTTTAGATGCCAATTATTAGTGACCAGCTGAATCAACATTAGCGTTGCTCCTGCGTTGTGCGTGCTGGATCCAGCAAACGGGTCAGTATCCGCCTCAGCGATTTAGAATCCAGATCACGAGTCATCCGCCCACCGACAACAGCTGAAATTTTCCCCGTCTCTTCTGAAACGACTATAACCACAGCATCTACTACCTCAGTCAATCCAATTGCAGCACGATGTCTGGTACCAAGATTTTTATTTATTCCAGGATTTTGCGATAAGGGGAGAAAGCAGCCCGCCTTCTTTAAACGACCATGCTGCAAAATCAAGGCACCATCATGAATGGGCGAGCGCGGTAAAAATATAGCAGTAATTAAATCTGCGGAAACTTTGGCATCAATTTCCACACCGATTTCTAAAAAACTTTTCAAACCGGTCTCGCGCTCAATAACAATCAGAGCACCAACTCTTTTAGTCGCCAAGTTAACTGCGGCAGCAACCAGCTCATCAATAAGTTGTGTCTCTTCGCGATAAGCAACATCAGCAAAGAAAGGGTTGCTCCCGACATGCATCAAAGCACGGCGGATATCACTTTGAAAAATTACGACAATAACTAACACTATCGAGGCAAGAAAATTATCCAACAACCACTGTAACGTAAACAGCCCAGACAATTGGGCACCTACATAGATAGCCAAAATAACCGCTAGACCGAGCAACATTTGTACGGCTCTGGTACCTTTAATCAACAGAATGATCCAGTAAATGATAAAGGCAACCAGGCAGATATCTAAAATATCCAATAACCACCTGAAGTTTTTCATCATTTCATCGATCATATCCATAATCGAACCTTCTTACCTCAAATAAACACCATAAAATCAACTACCACCAACAGCCCAAGCCATATCTAGCGCTTGCCGCGTTGCCGCTACATCATGCACACGAAACAACCGTGCTCCATTATTTAAACCGACAACGGCTGTGGCTACGGAACCAAACAAACGCTGCTGCGGCTGTTCCTGGTGTAAAACCGTACCGATAAAACTTTTACGCGAGGTCCCCAATAAAATAGGGCAACCGAGGCATTGCAATTCACCTAAACGGCGCAATATTTCCAAATTGCCCGCAACTGACTTACCAAAGCCAATTCCGGGGTCGACAGCGATCTTATCACCAGCGATTCCGGCATCACGAGCTATTTCCAGCGACATTCTCAAGCTGGCAATAACATCACCGAGCAAATCTGCATAATCAGTATTTCGTTGCATCACCTCGGGGCAACCACGCGTGTGCATCACAAATAGACCGGCTCCACAAGCAGCAACGACTTCAGACATCTGGGCATCAAACATTAGCCCGCTGATATCATTTATGAAATTAGCCCCTGCCTCAATTGCCCGGGCTGCAACCATGGCTTTATTTGTATCTACCGAGATTGGAATAGGGAAATTGCTGCGCACTGCTTCGATAACCGGCATAATACGCTTCAACTCCGTATCAGCATCAACACTGGGAGCGCCAGGACGAGTACTTTCCCCGCCAATATCGACAATATCCGCGCCGTCAGCTATTTGTTGTTCCGCTTGGCGCAGCGCAGCGTCTACACTATAGCTCCGACCTCCATCATAAAAAGAATCCGGGGTAACATTGAGCACCGCCATGACCTGAGGTCGATCAAGGCGCAAACAACAGTCCTTACCTTTCAGCACTGAAGTACCAGTCGGAGTCGACGCCAACAATTGCCGTAACTCACTCGCCAGATTAGCCAAACCAAAAGGCTGGCACTGCAAACGCTCAACCAGTTGACTAAACTGTTTCAAGGTCGCCATCAACAGCACATCGGTATGACTGCAACTGCAAGCAACTGAACCACGAGCTACCGCAGCATCCGCACCAATTGCCAACATCTCCTGTTTCAGGATGTTTGCCGCAGCACAGGGAACATCTGCGATCAAAATATTCAACCACTGTGCCCTGCCCACCATGCGTGCGACACCAGCCGGATCAACACCGATGTTTTTCATTGTCTCGCTCACCTGAGCAGCATCAGACAAATGAAGCACACGCGGGGTGAAACTGCTCATCTAGACATTGACCTCGCCATCAATAACCTCGCCATCGGGAACTACTGTAGCAACATCAACACTATTTTCACTCGCAACAGTCTCAGTTGCTACCACTTCAACGCCAGCTACTTCAGCCAGCATGCGCGCAATATCCTGTGCATCAATGGTCTCTTTTTCTAACAATTCCCGAACCATACGCTCCATAATATCGCGATTGTCGCGCAAAATCGTTCTGGCACGCTCGTATGATGCATTAATCAGGCTTCTAACCTCTTCATCAATAATCTGAGCCGTTGCTTCACTGTAATTTTTCGTATGACCCATATCTTTACCGAGGAAGATTTCACCGTCTTTCTCACCATAAGATATAGTACCCATTTTTTCACTCATACCCCATTCACACACCATCTTATGGGCCAGTTTGCTAACGCGTTCAATATCATTACTCGCGCCAGTGGTTATGCTACCAAGGAATATCTCCTCAGCTGCGCGCCCACCTAAAAGTGAACACATGGCCGTCAATAAACCTTCGCGGCTTTCGCTGTATTTTTCTTCAGTCGGAAGATACATAGTAACCCCGAGTGCTCGTCCGCGCGGAATTATAGACACCTTATGCACCGGATCAGCACCAGGGATTTTCATGGAAACCAGAGCATGACCAGCCTCATGATATGCCGTAACTTTTTTCTCGGCTTCAGTGATAACCATGGAACGGCGTTCAGCCCCCATTAGCCCTTTATCCTTCGCCGCTTCCAAATCTGACATCTCCACAACTTCTTTATCGGCGCGAGCTGCCAGCAGAGCTGCCTCGTTTATCAGATTGGCGAGGTCAGCACCGGAGAATCCAGGAGTTCCCTTCGCAACAATTTCCAGCTGCACAGAATCGCCAAGAGGCACCTTCTTGGAATGAACCTCCAAAATAGTACGCCGACCTTTGATGTCTGGACGAGGAACCACGACCTGACGATCAAAACGTCCGGGGCGCAACAACGCTGGGTCTAATACATCGGGACGGTTAGTAGCGGCAATAAGAATTACCCCTTCATTGGACTCAAACCCATCCATTTCAACTAGTAGTTGATTCAGTGTTTGCTCACGCTCGTCATGACCACCGCCAAGCCCGGCACCGCGATGACGCCCGACGGCATCTATCTCATCAATAAAAATAATACATGGGGCATTCTTTTTGCCTTGAGCAAATAAGTCCCGCACTCGACTGGCACCAACGCCGACAAACATCTCGACAAAATCGGAACCGGAAATGGTAAAAAACGGTACATCCGCCTCACCGGCAATAGCGCGCGCCAGCAGAGTTTTACCGGTACCGGGAGCGCCAACCAACAGTACCCCTTTGGGAAGACGTCCACCAAGGCGGGTGAATTTTTTCGGGTCCTTGAGGAAAGAGACTATCTCTTCCAGCTCTTCTTTGGCTTCATCGACACCGGCAACATCTTTAAAGGTCACCATACCCTGAGTATCAGACAGCAACCGCGCCCGACTCTTGCCAAAATTCATCGCTTTGCCGCCGCCACCCTGCATCTGGCGCATAAAAAATATCCATACCGCTATCAGCAGCAGAATCGGCCCCCAAGAAACCAGCATGGTCATCCAGAAGCTTCGGTCTTCTTCAGGCTTGGCCTCAATAACTATATCGCGCTGACGCAATTCTGAGATCAAGGTTGGATCTGAAGGCGCAAAAGTTTTGAAGTGAGTACCATCCTTATAGACTCCCTCAAGATTCGGCCCCTGAATAACAATCTCCTGCACACGTCCATCTTCAAGCGCACTAGTAAAAGCGGTGTAGCTAACTGACTCTTTTTTCTGATCCTGTTGAGTCATCATGTTAAACAGCAAGATCATTACCAATGATATTACCAACCACAGGGCAATATTTTTATAAAACTGATTCACTTTTCCTCCAACCAGGTAAAGCGTCGCTTGGATAAGACCAGCAACGCCAGAAGCAGATTATTTCAACAGATTATAGCGGCACACTATCCAGCTACCACTATGACAGGAAACTACCATATATAGCTAACGTTTCTCAAATATATTTTAAACGGAATGAACAAACGCGAATCCACCACTAATCGGTTACAATTCTACAGCTAAGCACAGCTGCGGCGCGATTTATTGTCCCATACTTGCCACAGCGGCGCATTCTCAGCAACCACAACACTTCCTGCCCCCAGCCAAGCACCAGAGCGGACTTGCGTTGTTCTAGTTCTAATTGTTGCTCAGCAAAGATCTTTTTAATCTTCTTCCTGCCCGCCATGCCAGCACAAGTAATACGATCACCTGCTTGTATCGAACGTAACCATAGTGGAAACTGCACCAAGCTAGCATCAAACTCAACATAATTTGCGGACTCAACACCGAACGGTGGTCCAATCTCTACTTGGAGCACACTCCCGTCAGGCAATTGAAAACTGCCTGTTTCAGCAATGACGAGGTTAAAAGCAGAAACCCTCACTGGCGGCAGAGCTCTGAACACCAGCTCATCGTAACGCCGCGCCACCCACACTTGCGGCAAACTCAGCTCCCGCTGTGGTCGTCCTTCTTGCAATAGAGCGGCAATAGCATCGATATGCACCATTTCGATGCCATGCAAGCTAGATCTGACTTGCTCAAGACAGAAACGGAGCACACGCATACACAACGCAGGGTGCTCCAGCAACAATTCACTACAACACAGACGCAACTCATTATTATGTCTGGTAACTAAGCGTTGCACAACTGCGCTAACTTGCTGCTGCCAATACTCCTCCTCCAACTCAACAATATTGGCCAGCTTAGACAATTGGGTAGCAACCGCCGGATTTATTTGGCCGAGCCGTGGCAGCACCTGATGCCGCACCCGGTTGCGCGCATACACCAAGCTACTATTGCTGGCATCCTCAACATACTCAATACCGCGATCTTGAATATAACTAACAATCTGTTGCCGCCCCATTCCTAACAGGGGGCGAATAAATACACCATCACGCCATTTCATGGCTGCCAAACCAGAGACACCACAACCACGCGTCAAACGCAGCAAGACAGTTTCGGCTTGGTCGTCCCGGTGATGAGCCAAGGCAATACAATCGCAATGTGTATCATTAGCAATCCGTTGCAAAAACTGCCGTCTAGCCACCCTTCCCGCCTCTTCAACACCCTGCTTACGCTGCCGTGCCAGAGCCTGAACATCGACCAGTTCCACATGGCAAGGCAAACCCAACTGGGCACAAAGATTAACCACAAATTGAGCATCGTCAGTACTTTCATGCCGCAAACCATGGTCAAGGTGAGCCACCACTATTTCAAAAGGGATTCCTGCTTGTACCGTTGCCTGCAAAGCATGCAGCAGGCACACAGAATCGGCACCACCAGAGACAGCAACCAAAACCCTGCCACCGGAAGGAATAAGATCGTGCTTATGCAAAACTGCACGTAATTGCATTTCGATATCGTCCTTAGTTGCCACGGCACCATCCTGCACGCAAATAGAACATAGGTAAATCGAGTCTTATGAGATCAGTAAAACCAACAACGCCCATAACTAAAAAGCCCCTCCAGAGACTGAAGGGGCTTAAATGGTGGCGGTACAGAGATTCGAACTCCGGACACTGCGGATATGAGCCGCATGCTCTAACCAACTGAGCTATACCGCCAAAGTCTATATTATCACCAAAGTGCCAAAAGATTTTTCAATCTAACGACCTATCGGCTTCTATTTATTTGGTTGCGGGGGAAGGATTTGAACCTCCGACCTTCGGGTTATGAGCCCGACGAGCTACCAAACTGCTCCACCCCGCGACAAAGAGAAACGCAACTTACTTTTTTAACCAAGCAAAGTCAAGACAAAAAAACATCAAGCACAACTTACTGCTGTCAATAAAATGCACAGCGAAATTAGTCAGTATTTTTTTTAACAAAGCCCGCCAGTTTAAATTCCTGTTGCAGCCTGTCCTTAACTTTTCCTGCCTCAGCAGAACTATTAATAGGACCAACAAGCACCCGATACCAAACACCTTTTTGTCCAAGATCAGCACGTTTTACCTGTACAGCAAATTTTGTTTGCACTTTCACTTTGACTTTTTCAGCATCCTCTTGTTTCTTAAATGAGCCGACCTGTACCACATATCCAGCAGCATTGCTGACCACCTTGGGTATAGATTTCACCACCGCTGGCACAACCTTCACTGTTACTGCATGAACCGGGGCAGCAACAACCACCGCGTCATCTAGCTGATTTAAACCATTTCCCAAAGGGCTTTGCTCACTAACAACGGCAACACTAACACTACCTCCCTGCGGGGTAGCTACCTTGTCATCACCATGGGCGAGTGGCTGCACAGCTAAAAAAGCACTCTCAGACGCCGCTAGCGTCGTCTGTACAGGCATTATATCAGGTGTCACAACATCATTGCCTACAACAATACCAACAGCAGGCTGCTTGCCTTCGAGCACAACGGTACTGTGCACCACCGGATGGGTAAGCGGAGCTTGAACCACAGCTTGCTGCTGAGAAACTTTATTATGTTTGCCAATAAAAATCCCCAGAGCAAAGGAGGTTAGACATAGAAATAAAATAATAATAAAAGCACCCAGAGGACGATGGCGTCCCGACACCTGAGTAGATCTTGGCAATTCCGATGGTGGCATATCAGGTCTCCTTTATGTAATTACATTTGTTCTGGTGCAGAAACGCCCAGCACACGCAGCGCGTTATGCAGCACAATTTTTACCGCATTAACTAAATATAGACGGGCTTGACTGGTGGCAACATCATCTACGATAACCCGATGTTGGTTATAGTAGCTATGAAATTTAGCTGCCAACTCCTGCAAATAAAAAGTTACCCGGTGAGGCTCGTATTCCGTAGCCGCGTTGACTATGACCTCGGGATAACGCGCCAACAGTTTCGCCAACGCCAACTCTTCGGGTAATTGTAGCAGCTGAGCATTAACCGTAGCGCTGGTGGGCAAACACAAACCAGCTTCCTGAGCATTGCGGCTAATACTGCACACCCGAGCATGGGCATATTGTACATAAAAAACCGGGTTATCAGTGCTCTGTCTTTTTGCCAAATCAAGGTCGAAATCAAGTTTACTATCCGAGCGCCGCATCAAAAAGAAAAAGCGGCAGGCGTCACTGCCTACTTCATCAAGCACCTCTTTTAAGGTAACGAAAGTTCCCGAGCGGGTACTCATCATCACCTGTTCACCACCACGGAGCAGATTCACCAATTGCACCAAAATTATTTGCAGGTCTTCAGTATTGCGCCCTAACGCTGCCAACACCGCTTTCATCCGCGGGACATAACCATGATGATCCGCACCCCAGACATCAATAACAGTATCAAAACCGCGTTCATACTTCTCGCGATGATAAGCCACATCCGAGGCGAAATAGGTGGTTATCCCATTGGAGCGTACTAGCACCCGGTCTTTATCATCACCAAAATCGGTGGTGCGAAACCAAGTGGCACCATCCTGTTCATAAGTATAACCGTCACGTTGCAAAGCAGCGATACCAGCTTTCACCAGATCGCGATCATATAAACTCTGCTCACTGTACCAGTTGTCAAATCGGATACCGAAGCGCTGTAAATCATCATCAATACCAGCGCGAATAGATTCAGCGCCATATTTCGAGAAATAGCCAGCGGCCTCAGCTGCGCTCTGGTGCATATACTTGTCACCATCCGTGGCAATCACCTCTTGCGCCATGTCCTTAATATATTCGCCCTGATAACAATCCGCCGGAAACTCAACCTGCTGACCATGTAGCTGGCAATAACGCAAATACAAAGAACGACCGAGCGTGTCCATCTGATTTCCGGCATCATTTATATAGTATTCGCGCTGCACCTCAAACCCAGCTTCCTGCAAAACAGAGGCAACAGCGTCTCCTGTCGCAGCTCCGCGCCCATGACCGATATGTAGTGGACCAGTAGGATTGGCACTAACAAACTCCACTTGCACCTTGAGTCCGTTACCGACTGTGCTGCGACCAAAACCATCCTGCTGAGCGAACACTTCATCCAGAACACTGTACCAGCACTTAGCGTTAAGAAAAAAATTAATGAATCCCGGCCCCGCGATCTCGACTTTTTGCCACAGATCGATCTCCTGTTGCAGCTGGTTCAATTTATCTACTAGGATCTCAGCAATTTGGCGTGGTGCTTTTTTTTCCGCGCGCGCCAGCAACATGGCTACGTTGGCTGCAAAATCACCGTGATCAGCACATGCCGGTTCCTCTATCGCAAAATCAGGTAATTCACCAGACAGTAAAAGTTTTTCAGCATAACAAAGATCAAGTGCCTGCTGAACCGCATTGCGTAACATTGTCTTCATAAACGTGCTTACCTTCTTAAGAAATAGCTGTAAATAACATCACAGCGGTTTACCCAAAGAGAAATAGGGGACCATGTCCCCCATTTGAAATATTACCTATATAATAATTCTAATCAGATCAATCAAGATTTATTTCAATATTAACGAGGTGAGAACTGATACACCAATTCTCCATCACGCACCAGACTTAAACGACTGCGTGCCACCTGCTCTAGATAACTATCATCGTGCTGCAAAGCATCTATTTCGGAGCGCAATTTGCTGTTAGCCGAGCCCAGTTGCTGCGCCTGCAGCGACAACAGCTCCTGCTGAAGATGTATTTGATTCAAACGCAGCGCGCCCTTTTCGCCAAACAACGCACAGCTCAACCCAACAATGACCACGACGACCAACCATAGCGGACGTGACTTCATAAGAGCTGTTTTTTGTTCAGAAACGGGCCTGGAGGTCATATTTACTATACACTTCGGCTAGGATACTACAGAAAAGCTTACACAAAAAACAGTAGTTTCGGTAGTCTATGTCATCATTTTTTTTTGTTCAACCGTTTATTTCCACTTATATTCATTTCTTGCAAAAACTGCGCACAACATTGCTTATCGACGAATAATTCTGTAATATTAATCAATAATTTTTCTAGACGAAACCCCGAACAAATTAAAACTAAAGGATCTACGCAACAATGGCTACACAAACCAATAACAACCAAGAAAATATCAGCGCAACAAAAAAGAAAACTGCACAGCCACCGAAATACAATGTAATTATGCACAACGATGATTACACAACCATGGAATTTGTCATTGAGTTATTACAAGGCATTTTTCACAAAGACCCCACAGAAGCCAACCACCTAATGTTAACTATTCACAACAAAGGTAAGGCGATATGTGGTTGTTATACTTACGAGATTGCCGAAACAAAAATCGCCCAGGCACACCGCCTGGCCAGCACAGCTGGTCACCCGTTGCGCTGCAGCATGGATAGAATATAGCCTGTTCATACAAACAAATCAGGAGACACGTAAAAGTGACTTTCACGAAAGACGTACAAATAATTTTCTCGCTGGCCGTACAAGAAGCACAGCGGCGCCACCACGAGTATTTGATGACCGAGCACTTGCTCTTTGCCATGTTATATGCCGATGAATCCAAGGAAATCATCACCAATTGTGGTGGCAACATTGGTCAGTTGCGTAACGATTTAGATGAGTATTTTAACACCCATATTCATACAATCAACTATCCAGAAGACATTGACAAGGAAATCCCTGAACAAACAGTAGCACTACAGCGTATTTTGCAGCTTGCTGTCAGCCATTGTTCTGCTGCTGGTAAAGATGCGGTAAATGCTGGAGACATTCTAGTATCGATCTTAGCAGAGGAGAACACTCAGCCAACAATAATGCTCGAGGGTTATGGAATCACTCGCCTTGATGTACTCAATTACATATCTCACGGCACAACCATGTTCACAGCGGCAAAAAGCAGCGAGCAGCCAGCACCGGCAGCAGATGAACAGAAAGACGCGCCTGCCA
>Ga0307990_1000158_pt1 | contig 64948 bp, 62 predicted proteins | sample EllFjometagen129_FD_203168 | JGI IMG/M metagenome (GOLD analysis project Ga0307990, IMG submission 203168) | Marine microbial communities from Ellis Fjord, Antarctic Ocean - #129 | ecosystem: Environmental > Aquatic > Marine > Unclassified | place: Southern Ocean | collected 2014-10-08
CGTGAGATGACGTTGTTTTTCCGGCGAATGGAGCGTAGAAATTGACCTGTCTGAGACCTGAAAGGGCGAATTTGGCAATTTCAGCGTAATGAGCCGTTGAAAAGACAGGCAATCGAGCGCAAAAAAGCGCCTGAAGGAACTTAACTTGACAAAATATAAGACCTTATATTGGAATTCCAGTACCTCCCTTCCTTTTCGTTGACAGGGGCGGATTTTTCTGCTTTATTCTGCCGCAAGTTTCTGGCTATTTCCCAGCCCTTATGAAGTTCAATCCAGCATCTATAGACTGATTTTTTATGCGCCTACCTCCTTTCATTGTATGGTTTCAGAATGCCATCGTCCGGCTGAAACGCCGACTATCCATCTCAGAGAACTATTTTTTTATATTTCTTGCTGTTATTATCGGTTTGTTGAGTGGTTTGGGAAATGTGGGCTTGCGGAAATGTATTGAGCTTTGTCATGAATATGTTTTTGTGACTGGCTATGAATTTCTGCATATGGGTGATGGTGGCTTCCACCGGTTTCTTCTGCCCCTCCTGCCCATGATTGGTGGCTCCATGATTGTGGTTTTGGAAATGCTATTTCCCGGTCAGGCTTCCGGTTACGGCCTGCCTAATTTCCTTAAAACCATTAATCTGGGCAGCGGTGTACTGAAAAAACGGGGTGTCCTGGTTAAAATGATTGCGCCTGCCATTACCATCGGAACCGGTGGGTCGGCCGGGCAGGAAGGTCCCATTGCCGTGATTGGTGGCACTATGGGGTATATGGTCGGTCAGTTTTTTTCCTTTGGGGCCAAGCGGATAAAATTACTTATCGCCTGTGGAGTTGCCGGTGGTATCGCGGCAACATTTAATGCTCCCATAACTGGCGTTTTCTTTGCTTTGGAAATTATTCTCATGGGTGAGATGGATCTGGCAGTTTTTGCTCCCATTGTTATTTCTGCTGCCACAGCGGTGGTTTTTACCCGGATGATCTATGGAAAGGCCGCTTTTTTCTTAGTGCCAGTGTTTACCCTGAGTAGTAACTGGGAATTGCTTGTGTATGTGGTGATGGGAGTCATTATTGGTATCCTGGCAGTTCTTTTCATCCGTTCTTTTTATTGGGTTCAGGATTTTTTTCGGGATCTATCCGTGCCTTTCTGGCTCAAACCGATCATGGGTGGTTTCCTGATTGGGGTTATTGGTTTGGCCTTTCCTCATGTTATGGGTGATGTCTATCCCTATATGGGTGAGGTGTTGCGGAATACAACCATCTGGTATGTGGTTCTGCCCCTGATTTTCATGAAAATGCTGGCGACCTCCATTACTATGGGTTCCGGGGGTGCCGGTGGGCTTTTTGCGCCGATTCTTTTTATGGGAACTATGATCGGAGAAACCTGCGGTGGCTTAGGGCATATCCTGCTTCCGGGTGTTGTCGTTAACTATGATGGTTATGCCATCGTGGCTATGGGCGCTTTTTTATCGGCTGTTACTCATGCGCCCATGACTTCAATTTTTCTTGCCTATGAATTGACCGGGACTTACCAGATTATTCTGCCGGCCATGTTCGCTACCGTTATCGGCACCCTTATTGCCCGTAGCTTGGAACGGGAAGGCATCGATACCTATGGATTGGCCCGGGAGGGCATCCATCTGGAAGGTGGTCGGGAAGTAAATGTTCTACGTTCGATTACCGTTGGTGACATCATGGTATCCGGACCCATAGAAACCATTCCTGAGGACATGAAACTGAAGACAATTCTTCAGTTTTTACCCCGATCCCGCAACACCAGCTTCCCCGTGGTTGACCGTGATCGATTGTTGACTGGTATTCTAAGTATTCAGGATATCAGGGAACTGGTCTATGAGCAGGGGCTTGAAGAACTGATTGTAGCCAAGGAGCTGGCTGCCAGCCAGGTGATAACCGTTACTGCCGAGGATAATCTTGACTATGCCATGAAAAAGATCGGCTATCGCAACATTGATTATTTGCCGGTGGTCGCCAAAGATAATCCCCGAAAAATTGAGGGCATGATCTCCCGCCAGGATATTATTTCCGCCTATAACCGTACCCTGTTGGACCGGGATCTACGGGAAAAGGCAAGCACTTAATGCTGCGGGGTTTTCTTCTCTACGACCCTACTTTATGAAAACTCTCTTGAGGAAAAAATAATGGCTGAAACAGGTGTTGAAAAACCTGAACATAATCCTGATACCTTGCTTTCCGGTTTGAATTCCGGCCAGCGCGAAGCGGTAAAAAACTGTCAGGGTCCACTGCTTATTCTTGCCGGTGCCGGCAGCGGCAAAACCCGGGTCATTGTCCACCGGATAGCCTATATGATTGATGGTGAAGGGATTGCTCCTGCAAGTATTCTCGCGGTAACTTTTACCAATAAAGCTGCTGGAGAAATGCGTGAACGGGTTCATCGGATGGTGGGACCGCGTGCCGGACAGATATGGATCAATACCTTTCACAGTACCTGCTCTCGGATTCTTCGGTCTCATATTTCCCATCTTGGTTATACCGATAAATTTGTTATTTATGATGATAAGGATCAGCTGAGTTTGCTCAAGGAAGTGTTTCAGAATTTGAACCTTTCCGAACTGGCCCTCAAACCGGAAATTGCTCGTGCCGTCATTAATGATGCCAAAAACAAGGGCCTTGATGATCATGATTTTGCCAGCCGGGCGGCTACTTTTCAAGAGCAGAAAATAGCGGAAATTTACCGTATGTATCAGCAGCAGTTACAGAATTATGATGCTCTTGATTTTGGTGACCTTCACTTGCTGACGGTAAAACTTTTTACCAAATTTCCAGAAGTCCTGGCTGAATACCAGCAGCGATTTCAATATGTCCTGGTTGATGAATACCAGGATACCAATGAAGTTCAGTATCGTCTGCTGCGACTGCTGACCGAACCACATGGAAATTTATGTGTGGTGGGCGATGATGATCAGTCCATCTATAGCTGGCGGGGAGCCAGACTAAAGAATATCCTTGATTTTGAGGCCGATTATTCCAGCGCCAAGGTCATTCGCCTGGAAGAAAATTATCGCTCCACCCAAAATATTCTTGCGGCTGCCAACGGGGTTATTTCCCGCAACCGTGAGCGTAAAGGGAAGGATTTGTGGACCCGGAATCAAACCGGCGAGCTGGTAACGGTCTCTGTGGCTGATGATGAATATGAGGAAGCCCGTTTTATCATTGATAAAATCAGGGAGCATGGAGGGGATCTGGCCGATTATGCGGTTTTCTACCGCACTAACGCCCAGTCACGGGTGTTGGAAGAGACTCTGAGCCGGCAGGGGGTTCCCTATGTTATTGTCGGTGGTTTCAGATTTTATGACCGGGCGGAAATTAAAGATCTGCTGGCCTATTTGAGGGTGATCAATAATCCCCGGGATAGTATCAGCCTGTTACGTATTATTAATGTCCCGACCCGTGGGGTGGGGAAGAAAACGGTTGAAAACCTGAAAAACCTGGCAGTTGAAAAAGCCTGTTCGCTTGGGCAGGCGGTTGAATTATGGCTAGATGAGGGATCCGGTTCCGGAAAAAGCAAGCAGGCAATAGCGGAGTTTGTCCGGCAGATTCAACATTGGCGCCAAATTCAGGAGCAGGTACCGGTGGTTGATCTGCTCAAAGAGATTATTGTGGCAACAGATTATCATAACTGGCTCCAACGAGGGAGCAACCGGCATCTCTATGATAGTAAAAAGGAAAATATTGCTGAATTGTTTAACTCGATTATTTCCTGGGAGCAGGCTCATGAAGAACCTTCGTTGGCTGACTATCTGGAGTCAGTGGCCCTGATCAGTGCGGTTGATCGGGATGCCCCGGAACAGTCACGGGTGACATTGATGACGTTACATGGGGCCAAAGGGCTGGAGTTTCCTGTGGTTTTCATGGCCGGGATGGAAGAAGGTCTGTTTCCCAATCGCAAATGTTATAATAAGGATGCTGAAATGGAGGAAGAGCGTCGTTTATGTTATGTGGGTATGACCCGAGCCCGGGAAAAGCTTTATATGATTGCCAGCCGCAGCCGGCAGTTCCAGGGGGTTCGGAATGAGAACAAACCGTCCCGCTTCTTACTTGATATTCCCCGGGAATTGATTGATACTCAAACAGCCGGGGCATCCAGCCATCGGTCAGCCACTCATTTCAGGAAAGCCAGGAATCTTTCATCGCCTCAGGCATCGGCAACTACTTTGAAAAAAACCAAAAAATTATCGCCCGGTTTACCTTCATCAGGAGGATTTACCGTTGGTTCCAAAATAGAACATCCGGTTTTTGGTCCCGGAGTGGTGGCCGCAACCGAAGGAAGCGGTGATAATGCCAAACTGGTAATAATTTTCCGTGACCGGGGCCGCAAAAAAATCGCTTTGAAATATGCCTCCCTGAAGAAAGGCTGAAGTCCTGATTCCTGTACCTCAAAAACCCTGCTGTTATCCAGCTCCTGTCCCACCGTTTTACATTGATGTTCGGTTGATAACATATTCGCCACGCAAAATGCATATCGGACAATAGCGACAGCTTTACTATTTTTGCAACCCCAATATGCAACCATTTGGAGATCCGGGATGGAAGAAGTGGTATGCCTTATGGGAGAAGCTGAGGAAATGGAGGTTTCTTTAAGTTTCTTTACCCTTTATTTTTACCCTGGAAGGTGGTATGCCGAAAATTGTTTGCATTGAGGAGGTGAACAATCATTATGATGACTGATATGGCAATTCATTCAGATTTACTGATTCCTCCTGGAGAGTATCTGGAAGAAGTGCTGGAATATTTGGGTATGACCAAAGATGAACTGGCTCGGCGGATGGACCGGCCGGCTACCAAGTTGAGTCCGATTTTCAGGGGCCGCAAAGCTATCACCCCGGATACCGCCCTGCAGCTGCAAAAATTTTTAGGGGTTACGTCTCTTCATAATGTGAAAACGGTGCGACGCTATGCGGCTGCATTCCGCAGTGGTAACGCCCGGCAGAAACTATCACCCGAGGCGGTAGCCGCATGGCTGCGTCTCGGAGAACTCAAAGGTCGTGAGATCGAGTGTGCGCCGTTCGATAAAAGCCTGTTGGAGTCCACGTTGCCTGAGATCAGGAGTATGACGATGCGGCTCCCTGATGATTTTCTTCCCCGACTGACTGTCTTATTGGCTCATGCAGGTATTGCCCTGGTACTCTGTCCACACCTCCCGAAAACCTATGCTCATGGCGCCACCTTCCCTCTCGGCCGCGAGAAGACCGTCCTGATGCTTTCTATCCGGGGGAAGTGGGCGGATATTTTCTGGTTCAGCCTTTTTCATGAGTTAGGACATATTCTTTTGCATGACCGCAATGCGATATTTGTCGACTATGACAATGGAGATACACGCTTGGAAAAAAAGGAAAAAAAGGCCGATGAATTTGCCGCAAACACCCTGATCCCGCTGCCGCAATGGTCTGCTTTTATCGGACGGGGATTATTTGACGCCGATTCCATCCGGGTATTTGTCCATGAAGTGGGAGTGGACGCGGGAATCGTCGTCGGTCGCCTCCAGCATGAAAATATCCTGCAGCCGTCGTGGAAAAACAATCTGCGCACCCGATATGAATGGTCATGAATCCAAATCCGACAATGAGTACTCCATACCACAGTCAGTATTGGGTACACGCTTTAACTCTCCAAGGTTTTGGTGGCAACATTGAGTCCTTCTCTTGCTCGATAGCCAATGCCTGGGTTGATCTCAATCTACATCCACGTAATCAAGATAGATAAATACAGCGGGAATTTTTCGACGAAAAAGTTTTTAAACTAGACCATTGGTCTGAAGATTTCAAGCAGGATTTGGAACATAATATCAATGAGCTCGAAAAACAAATACGCGAAGCCCGCAAAACGGCAGCTTTGGCGCAGTTACTGCGAGACAAACTGACAGCCCAGAAAATTATTAAGGCTCTGGGAAAAACGCGCAACCGAAAACGTCGTGAACTATTTGATGCTCAAGATGCCATCAACGTTCAGCGGGAAGGACTGATTGAAAATATCGAAAAACGGTTACAGCAAAAGTGGAGTGTGTGGAAAATATTTACTATTCGATGGAAGATGGGTTAAAAGGAGGAATGACAATGGCACAAAAACGGTATGATGTACTTTTTGGTAATAGAAGTTGCAATGCCATTTTTTGTGATTTTATATGAAAAACGATGATAAGTTAAAAAAGATTAAAGAAGCTTTGCTGGCAGTAATGCGGGAGCAGCGTCGTTGGCTTCTACTTGTAGGCACTGGCGCGTCGGTTGAAATGGATGCTGAATTGGGGATGCCGGCATTAAAGGATCATCTTTTAAATGAGATCCCCAAAGATACGGATGGTTGGGAATCTATAGCCAAAAGGTTGGAACAGGGAGACGATCTTGAGACGTCGCTCACGGGAATAAACTTGTCAGAATCTCTTCAGGATGAAATTGCCAGACAGACTGCGGATTTCGTTGCTGGAAAAGACGCGGCATTGAGGGACGAAGTCCTGACCGGTAAGAAAATATGGGTGGGCGAGCCGCTGCTGCGACAACTGATACGGGGACTTTCCCCCACCTGGCCACGTTTGCCCGTCGTGACGCCGAATTATGACATGCTCATTGAGTATGCCTGCTCAAAGACAAATATTCCCTACATCACCGGATATCATGGTGGTATCATGAGGCTTCAGGATTGGACAAAGGCCCGGGAACGGCTTTATCGATTAAATCCAGTAACCATGGGTGGAAAACGCCGTGATATCATCACCCCCATTTCATGCATTGAGCTTATGAAGGTTCACGGGTCGATAAATCTCTTTCGTTTAGATGGAACTTTTGTTGAGAACGATCTCTGGACAGCGGGCTGTCCGGCTGATTATACGCCGATGATCGCGCCTCCCGGAGATATAAAAAATAAGGGAGCGCTCAATTTTTATGGTCGTCTGTTTGGCGAAGCTATGGAGGCTATTGACAAAGCAGATGCTTTCTTTGTGATTGGCTATGGGTTCAGGGATGAGCACATCCATCAGAAAATACTGGATCGCGTTCATAGCCTCAAATGCCCTCTTATTGTGTTGACGCTTGATTCTTCAATAAAATTAGAGCAATTGCCGGCAATGGGGAAAAATGTATGGGTTGTCACCGGGATTCCAAACCAAATCAACGGCAAAACATACTTATCAGGAACACGTTTTGCCAATAGCAATCAAGAACTAAACGGGGACTTTGATGGGGTTGCTCTTTGGCAAAGTAATGTATTTGCAGAACAAATATTGGGAGGTTGAATATGCCGATTTTTGAATTCAAATATGGTGATGATGCTAAAACTGATCAAAGCTATCTTGGATCGGTTTTGCAAGTAGATACCCGGCGTGTAATGATCAACGCTGAAGACAAACACTTGCAACGTGCAAGCATCGGGAAGCTGGTTACGCTGAAAAGAGGAACTGCAGATGACTGGCTGATTGGCATGGTAGATAGAATTGTGCGCCAGATTGTGACGGCGGACACAACAAACATCGGCGATGAGAAGGATAATCCAGGGAATAATGATCCACTTCTATCTTCAGGCAACGCTGTAACCGTTACGCTTGTAGGTATGGTGCGTTGGAATACCGGAGAGGGCTGTCATGAATTTACGCGCTCATTGCTGGACATGCCGGACATCGGGCAGGACTGTTTTGTACTCAAAGGTGATTCTCTGAAGGCCTTTATGGGACTTCTCGTGAAAGAAGGCAATACTGAGCAAGCCCTTGAAATCGGAAAATATACTTTGGATTTGGAGGCTACCGCCTATTTGGATGGCGACAAATTTTTTCAGCGTCATGCCGCTCTCCTGGGTAGCACGGGTTCTGGCAAATCATGGACTGTGGCAACGATCCTGGAGCGTGCCGCCCGGTTACCCTCCGCCAATCTAATAGTGTTTGATCTGCATGGCGAGTACCGCGAACTGAGCTACGCTAACCATCTCCGAATCCCAGGTCCGGATGATCTTGGCGCTGCAAATCCAGGACTGCTTTACTTGCCGTATTGGCTCATGAACTGCGAGGAATTGACGGCAATGTTTGTCGAAAGCAGTGAATTTACGGCGCATAATCAGACCCTTGTGTTTCAGGATACCGTTTTTGCCGAGAAGAAGAAAATCCTTGAAGCAGAGAAAAAGATCGAAGTCCTCAATTCTTTTACGATTGACAGCCCTGTCCCCTTTGACCTTGGCATCGTCGTGGCGGAGATCCAGCGCCTGAATGAAGAGATGGTGCAAGGGGTTCGAGGTATGAAGCAGGGGAAATTTTATGGCCAATTCAGCCGGTTTCTCGCAAGGATTGCCGGAAAACTCAGGGATCGCCGATATGGTTTTCTTTTTCAGGCGCCAAAGGAGCTTCATTCATACGAAGCATTCCACGGTGTGGGCAAGCAATTACTGGACTTTACCAGAAAAAACGGCGGCGTCAAGGTCGTCGATTTCTCTGAAGTACCTTCGGATGTCCTTCCGGTCATGCTTGGTATTGTGGCGCGTCTTATCTACTACCTCCAGTTCTGGATGCCCGACGAGAAGCGCCACCCCGTCGCGCTTGTTTGCGATGAAGCCCATATTTACCTGCCCAGGGACAAAGGCAACCCCAATCAGCAGCGGGCTCTCGACAACTTTGAAAAAATTGCCAAAGAGGGACGTAAGTATGGCGTGTCGCTGATGATTGTCAGCCAACGCCCATCCGACGTGAGCGACACAATTCTCAGCCAGTGCAACAATGTCATGGCATTGCGGCTGGCCAACAGCAACGATATATCCGCAGTAAGGAACATGATGCCGGAAAGTATGACGAGTTTTATGGAGATGCTGCCCGTTCTGGATATCGGGGAGGCCCTGGTTGTGGGCGATGCCGTTCTCCTGCCCAGCAGGATCCGTATCAACAAGCCTGATGAAGAACCTCTGAGCGCAACAATTGATTTCTGGACAGAATGGAGCCGTAAAGACGTTTCGCCGGATTGGGTACTTGCTGCGGAAAATATGCGTCGGCAAAGGAGAAAAAAAACGTGAAACGACGCAAATACGGCATAAATCTGGATGATGGAGTTGCACTTTCAACGGAAGAAGAGTTCCGCCTGCTTTATGTGCCTTGCAATCCCGATGTGACAGCTTGCTTACAGGGATGGTTTTCTGATGATGCGCAGGAGTCTTTTATGCTGGGGGGACAGATCGGATCAGGGAAGACGACTCTCCTCAGGGAGGTTTCCCGTTCTTTTATTAATGCTTGGATTATTATCGTGCGCTTCGACACCGATCCCATCGAACCAACAGAAGGTGGATATTCCATGCTTTTGTTTGGCCGTATACTTACGGTTTGCTTAAGGGCAGGGGTGGAGATAGATGGCTGTGGAATAGCCCTGTCCGATTTTCCGTCCATTGATGCGGACTCATGGCACGCCTTTGCCAACAAAACAACATCCCGGCCTTCGAATCTGCAGGAGGCCGGGCTATTGCGGGATGTTTGTGCTGTTATGACCGAAAACGCGGAGCTTGTGCGCAGATCCTGTGGGCAACTGCTTGATAGCTTGCGAGACATGACGTCCCGAGAGCCCATTATCATTGCGGAAGGTATCGACAAATTTAATCCAGGCACACCTGAATACTTTTCGCTCAAGGATAACCTGACTTTTCTGGCCAAAAGGAAAACGCTTTTTGAGGTCAATGCGGTTCATCTCTTTCAAGAGCAAGATTTTCGCGCAGGCATCCGAAAGCTCTTCATAGGAGGTATCGGCGAGGATATGCTCGTCCAAATGCTGCAAAAAAGACTTGGCTCCTATGCCCCAATCTACCAGAATGCGTTTTCTTTGATCATCGATTATTCCGGTGGCAATGCCCGCCAGGCCTTGAGGCTTCTTAATGCCTATTACTTTCGACGCACCCAACGCCAAAATGACCACACAGCGGCAATTGCCCTGGCCTGCCATCAGGTCGGCAAGAATCTTCTGAACATGCCTTACGGTCGTTTTTCCACGGATATATTTACCGTTGTAAAACGCGACAAATATATTGAAGGCAGCCTGCTTACAGATCCAAAAACCGCGACGGGAGCCAATGACGCGGTTTATCATAACTGGCTGTTCGTACAGGGCGAACCGGGTCCTGCCACACCGACACAGTGGCCTGCCATTATTAATCCGCTGATTGATGAAGCGATTGAGTGGAAGGTAGACGCTCCACGGACACCAGAGGAAAAAGCCATCCGAAAATGGGCGCAAGATCACGATGTAAGCCCCCTTGGCCTGAATCTTCCTCTTGATAATAACAGAGAGCTTGCCTGGGACAAATTTTGGGAGGAGATTGAATCGTCTTCGGAAGATGAGACCTTAAATATTCTTGGGGTTCTGGAAGAAATAGGAGCAGGGCTCTTCGGTATTGAACGGCAGGATCGCATTATCATCACCTACCGGAAACGTAAAAACCTGGAGGCGGTCAGAGATTTTCTTGTGGGCGAGGCCAACACCTATTCCCTTTTTCCTTGCGAGGAGATTACCCTGGAAGGCGGTGAAGGCCGGGAGCCGGTCATGGAATTATTGGTGCGGCTTACTGACCGTGACCCCAATCGTATTTATTCCGTGGAACTTACCGGGGAATGGACAGAGCCCCAGCTTCGTGACCTCGACCACCGACGCGATATCCTCGGCAACCTGCAGATGCTCTGGTGGATACAACAGGACGATCTGAAACTCTATCTCCGTTTCTGGCCACAGTTACGCCAGTTCTTCCGGATTTACAGGCTCGAAGATGAACTGTGGCGCGGCATTACAATGGAAGAGATCCAGGTGGATATTGATTTTATTAAAGAAATGTCCGATGAATCCGAACCGGAAGGCGTCCGCAGGTTGCTCAATGTTCTTGCTTATCTCAAGGATGCGGAAGGTAAGCCATGACGGAAAGCAAACGGAGAGTCGTGACGGAAACCGAACGAAGAGCCATCGTGTGGGACACGATCGAACGTCTTGCCTTCCGCCCGAATCCACCAGCGAGCTGGTTAGGTATCTATGCAAAGACCCTGCGTCGGCTCTGGGGAGAGGAAGCGATTTGGAATCGTTTAGGCCTGGATCACGAATTTATCGTCACCTTCCTGAACCTGAAATGTAGCTACTTTATTGAATCTGAATCCAAATACAATATCTCATTTGCACATGATTCCTCCGACTGCCTGTATTGGCGAAATCATGTAGATCCAGAATTTCTCAGCAAAGCTTCATTGCATAACACTGTTGGCAAGTATCCCAGTCAGCAAATGAATGAACTTCGTCGCGATGTAGAATCCGTCCTCAACGGCATGTTATTCCACCCGCGTTGTCACACGCACCTTGAAGACCTTGGGATCAAGCATGTGCAACTTGATCAGGAGAAAGGCGGGTTAAAATTACATGAAGTTCGCATTGGTGGAGGAATCGAGAATCCGTATGTCTTTCTTTTTCATCTTCGTTATCAGTTTTGTTTGGTGCACACAGATGCCAGGCGGGACGAGAGGCTGTACTTGGTTGATCTTTTTGAGAATGCAATAAGGAACAAGGATTCAACGGTAACTGCCCGTGATCTTTTCAGTTTTCAGGGTGGGAACAATTGATATGGTGAGAAAAAATAGCGAAAGCATTATTAGCTGAAGATTTGGCTGAAATCTCTGGCTGGTGCACCTCATGGCAGTGACAGATTAAGGATAAATAGTGAAAAAAAAGAAAACAAAACTTGAATTGACCTGGATCGGGAAGGAGAACCGGCCCAGGCTGGAGCCGAGAATTCTGATCGAAGACCCGGAGAAATCCTACCATGCCAAGCATCGTGTCAGCGAGAATGATATTTTTGACAATCGTCTGATTTTTGGTGATAATCTGCTGGCGCTGAAGGCATTGGAGCAGGAGTTTACCGGCAAGATTAAGTGTATTTATATTGATCCGCCGTATAATACCGGTTCGGCATTTGAGCATTACGATGATGGAATTGAACATTCACTGTGGCTGTCTTTGATGCGGGATCGGCTGGAGATTCTATGGCGGCTTCTTGCCAGTGATGGCTCGCTGTGGATAAATATTGATGATAATGAAGGACATTATTTGAAGGTCCTTTGTGACGAAGTGTTTGGTCGAGCACAGTTTGTAGCAAATATAGTTTGGCAAAAGAGAACCTCAAGGGAAAACAGGGCAGCCGTAGGTTCAGCTCATGATCATATTCTCCTATACGCTGCAAAGGGCGCTTTGCACTGGAAAAACATACGGAATCGTCTTCCTTCCCGGGATACAGGATACACCAATCCAGACAACGATCCACGGGGACCGTGGAGGTCAATTCCTTTTAGCGCACAAGGGTTTCGCCCAAATCAAATGTACGATATTTTGACCTCTGCTGGGATTGTTGTGAAACCACCAAAGGGTCGTTGTTGGGCAGCTACTGAGCCTGTTTTCAAACAGTACTTGAATGATAATCGTGTCTACTTCCCCTCAAAGGGAACTGGACGACCGCGTATAAAGCAGTTCATGGGTGAAGAAAAAGGGCTTGTTCCTATGACGTGGTGGGAGGCCAAGGATGTGGGGGACAACGAACAAGCAAAAAAGGAAATACTTAGACTATTTGCAGATGATGATCTTTTCCTCACTCCCAAACCGGAAAAACTTATCCAACGAATTGCGGCAATTTCCACCAATCTCGGTGACCTTGTTCTCGATTCCTTTCTTGGCTCCGGTACAACTGCTGCCGTTGCCCACAAAATGGGTCGTCGCTGGATCGGTATTGAATTAGGTGATCATTGCCATACTCATTGTATCCCCCGCTTGAAAAAAGTTATCGACGGCGATGATCCCGGTGGCATCTCCAAATCCGTCAACTGGAAAGGCGGCGGCGGTTTCCGATATTTCCGCCTTGGCCCGACTCTGATTACCGAAGACGAATGGAGCAATCCGGTTATTAACTCTGAATTCAATCCGGCGATGCTGGCTGAGGCCATGTGTAAACTTGAGGGGTTTGAGTATGCGCCCAGCGAAGATGTTTACTGGATTCACGGCAAAAGCACGGAGACCGATTTTATCTATGTGACCACCCAGTTCATGAGCCGGGAAATGCTGACTCGCTTCAGTGACGAGGTTGGATCAAAGCGCAGCCTGCTGATCTGCTGCTCCGCTTTTCGTTGTGATCCCAACCAGTTTTCCAACCTGACCATTAAGAAAATCCCCAATGCGGTCTTGAAAAAATGCGAGTGGGGCCATGACGATTACAGTCTGGAGATTGAAAACCTTCCCCAAGCCCCGCAAAAGCTCAACGAAACCGAAGATGAAACACCCCGTAAGCCTCGGCGAAAGTTCGGCAAAGATAAATCAGACGAACCCGACCTGTTTGATTTTATGGAAGGAGGGCAGGATAATGAAAGAACTTAAACTATATCCTGGATGTCATTGTTGGCGCGATCAGGCTTTAACAAGGATAGGAGAATAATCATGGCAAAGATAGAAGGATTCCGTATTAAAAATTACCGTGTGTTACAAGATGTGACCCTCGGAAAATTATGGAACATGCAACAGGCTAAGCCACTGACGCCGATGACTGCGGTTATCGGGAAAAACGGTGTTGGCAAGAGTTCGCTGTTCGATGCTTTTGGTTTTCTTGCAGATTGTCTGAAATTGGGTGTTGAAGAAGCCTGTGATATCAGAGGGCGGGGAGGATTTGACCGTATTCGTTCTCAGGGGAGGAATGACCCGATTGAGTTTCAAATCTATTACAAGCAAGATGGAAATGCCCGGCCGATTACCTATGAGCTGGCAATTGATGCGGATGAAACCGGGCGCCCCTACGTAAAACTGGAACGTCTTCGTCAGCGGCGCAAAGAGCAAAAACATGGCTGGCCTTTCTCGTTTCTTATGTTGAATGAAGGCAAGGGGGTTGTGTGGAAAGGAGAGGAACAGGGGCACCAGATTGATGAAGGCAAGGCTGGTTTTGATTTATTCAAGTTAATTGATGAAATTGAAGCAACACCACAAAAAGAAGAAAGCCGCGAAACCGAGATTATTGAACTGCAAGATAAACGTAAGCTGGGGATTGTAACCCTTGGCGCCCTGAAACAACATCCCCGGATCTCGGCCTTTCGACAATTTATCGAAGGATGGTATTTGAGTTACTTTACACCAGATGCCGCCCGCAGCCTGCCCCTGGCTGGTCCACAAAGACACTTGAATATCCACGGGGACAATCTCGGCAATGTCGTTCAGTATATGGAGCGTGAACATCCTAAACGCTTCAAGAGTATCCTTAATCGTATCGCTGAGAAAATTCCTGGAATCGACAAGATAGATACGGAAGAAAGCCCGGATAAACGTTTGCTTCTCCGTTTTAACGATAAAGGCTTTGATGATCCGTTTTACGCTCAGCAAATGTCTGACGGTACGCTTAAAGTGTTTGCTTATTTGTTGCTGATGGAAGATCCGACCCCCCCGCCATTCATCTGTATTGAAGAGCCTGAAAATGGTCTTTATCACAAACTTCTTGAGACCCTGGCTACTGAATTCCGCACGCATGCAACGGGCAGGAAAAATGCGCCCCAACTTTTTATCACCACCCATCAACCCTATTTTGTCGATGCGCTCTCGCCGGAAGAAACCTGGATTCTTGAAAAAGGTCCTGATGGTTTTTCTACCATTCGCAGGGCCAGCGATGATGCAACCGTCAACGCCATGGTAGATGAGGGATTGCCGCTTGGCGGCCTTTGGTACAGTGATTATCTGGATGCGAGGTGAGCCGATGCATTTTGAAATACTTGTCGAAGATGCGTCAGGAAAAATTGCCTTGGAATCTATTTTGGAGAAGATTCTGGGCCCAAACGGGCAGGATCACACCTATAAAATAATTTCTTACAAAGGCATTGGCCGTATTCCAAGGGATTTACGAGGAACGACAGATCCACAGAAACGGATTCTTCTGGATCGATTGCCCAAGTTACTTCGAGGATATGGCAAAAGCCTCCAAGATCTTCCGGCTGCGGTTGTTGTGGTTGTAGACCTGGATGATAAGGACTGTCTGGTCTTCAAACAAGAAATGATCGATATTCTGGAGGTCTGCAATCCACAGCCAACAACGCTATTCAGGATTGCAATAGAGGAAGGCGAAGCCTGGTTGTTGGGAGATATTAACGCCGTAAAGGTGGCCTATCCTCGTGCAAGAGAACAGGTTTTAAACGCTTACGAGCAAGACAGTATTTGTGGTACATGGGAGAAACTGGCAGATGCCGTCTATCCGGGGGGATCGAGGAAACTCAAACAATTGGGCTGGCCCCATACAGGACAGGCTAAATGCGAATGGGCGGGAAACATTGCTCATCACTTGGATGTGGAGAGAAATCAATCGAGAAGTTTCCAGGTTTTCCGTGATGGAATCAGAGATCTGATGGAAAGAAGGTCGGAGGAGTCAGAATGAGTCTGCAGCAGATCAATGCCATCAGCAATCGCCTCAGTCTGCGCCCACCGCAACGGGACTCCCTGGAAATTTTGGCCAGGGTCTGTGAGATAAGCACGCTGGAGAAAGATGGCGATATTGCTAAGATATTGGAAATTATTAAATCCGAGTTCCCGACTATTGAAGATTTTGAACGTGATTTTCCCTCCCTCTGTTTTGCCATTGCCACCGGGGTTGGGAAAACCCGCCTGATGGGGGCTTTTATCAGCTACCTTTATCTAAGCGAGGGCATTCGGCACTTTTTCGTGCTGGCTCCGAACTTGACCATCTACAACAAGCTGATTGCTGACTTTACTCCCAATACTCCGAAATATGTTTTTCAGGGGATTTCTGCTTTTGCCGTTACTCCGCCATTGATTGTTACCGGCGATAACTATCAGGAGGGACAGGGGATCAGGAGAGATGATTATTTCCCCGGGGTTGAATGGGGAACCGATGTCCATATTAATATTTTTAATATCTCCAAGATCAACAGCGAGGTGCGTGGCGGCAAAAGTCCAAAAATTAAACGTCTGAGTGAATACATCGGCGAAAGTTATTTTGATTACCTGGCCGGGCTCGATGATCTGGTGATGCTGATGGACGAATCCCATCGTTACCGGGCCAGTGCCGGGGTCCGGGCGATTAATGAGTTAAAACCTATTTTGGGACTGGAATTGACCGCTACCCCCCAAGTGGAACGAGGACAGCGCACCGAACCTTTTAAAAATGTGATCTACAGTTATCCCTTGAGCCAAGCTATGGATGACGGTTTTGTCAAGGAGCCGGCGGTGGCGACGCGGGAGAATTTTGACTGCAAAGCTTATTCCGACGAAGGTCTGGAAAAGATCAAGCTTGAAGACGGTGTCCGGATTCATGAAAATACCAAAGTCGAGCTGGAGATCTATGCCCGGAACCACAACCAGCCGATAGTGAAACCGTTTATGCTGGTGGTTGCCCAGGATACGACCCATGCCAATGCCTTGCAGCAGGTTATGGAAGATGGGACTTTCTTCGAGGGTCGTTACCAGGGCAAGGTGATTACCGTTCATTCCAATGTGCGTGGGGAGGAGAAAGATGACGTTGTTGAGAAGTTGTTGCATGTTGAAAACCCGGACAACCCGGTCGAGGTTGTCATCCATGTCAATATGCTCAAAGAGGGGTGGGATGTCACCAATCTTTATACCATTGTTCCCCTGCGGGCCGCGAATTCACGGACCTTGGTGGAACAATCCATTGGCCGGGGGCTGCGCCTGCCTTACGGCAAACGGGTAGGTATTCCCGCCGTGGATCGGTTGACCATAGTGTCTCATGATCGGTTCCAGGAGATAATTGATCACGCCAATGACCCGAACTCAATTATTCGGGCCGGGGTGGTTATCGGCAAGGATATCCCGGCTGCGGGCAAGAAAGCGGTAATTGTTGAATCTGAATTTGAAAAGATTATTTCATCTTTCCCGTTGCAAGACGAAGATACGAAATCTACACTGACAAGCTACGGTTTTTTTGATAAACCGGGAGAACGGGAGGTGGCACAGGCTACCTTCCTGGTTATCCGTGAGCTGGAAAAGCTGTGGGGCAGCGACCAACTGCAGAATGAGGAAATCCAGGAGGAAATTGTCGAAAAGGTTGAAGAGATCGCCCGTCCGAAACTTGGTCTTTTGCCTGACTTTGACCGGGATGAAGTTGTCCATGTTGTGCAGAAAACCACGGCGCTCTATCAGGAGCTTTCCATTGATATACCCAAAATCGTGGTGGTGCCGAAAGGTGATGTGACCGCCGGATATGAAGATTTTGATTTGGACACCGAAAATATCAACCTGCAGCCGGTGGAACAGGATATTCTTATCCAACACCTCCATGACCATCAGCGTTATAAGCTGCGAGACGGTTCCGGTGTGGTTGAGGAAAAACGTGCTGAGGATTATCTGGTCCGTGGCCTGATCGATTTTGATGATATCAGCTATGATGAACAAGCAAGCTTGCTTTACAAACTGGCCGGACAGATGGTTGAACGTTTGCGTTCTTATTTGAGCAAAGAAGATGACGTGGTTAACGTCCTGCAATATCACCAGCAGACGCTCGTAAACCTGATTCACTCCCAGATGCAGGATTATTTTACGGAAACGGCAACTTCCTATGAGGTGCAGGTTACTAAAGGATTTCGCACCCTGCGCCCGAACAACTATACAACCGATGCGGATCAATCAAGCCGCAATTTCAGGATGGCGATTCCGGATGGGGAGAAAAACCGAATTACATCGATGCTTTTCGGCGGTTTTCAGAAATGCCTCTATTCAATGCAGAAATTTGACTCCGATTCAGAGCGGCGTTTTGCGGTGATTCTTGAAAATGATGAAGATGTGCTTAAATGGTTCAAACCGGCCAAAGGAGATTTCCGCATTCATTACTGCCACGATGAATCATATGAACCTGATTTTGTTGTCGAGACAAAAAACGGCAAGCTCCTTTGTGAACCCAAAAGAGCAAGTGAAATGGCTGACGAAAAAGTGCTTGCCAAAGCCAATGCCGCAACTGTGTGGTGCAGGCATGCCACAGATCATGCAAAAATAGCTGGTGGCAAACCCTGGACCTATCTTCTGATTCCCCATGACCAGATATCCGAGCAAATGAGTTTGGCCGGCTTGGCGGCCAGGTATACGTATACCGCATAAAGTTAGGAACCCGGCCATAATTACCTGGCAATGACCATGAATTTTGCTTTGTATCGAGGATGAAAACTGTCTGAGAATCGTGGGGAAGATTCAAGGATTGTTTTTGGCTGGGTTGTCAATGCCGCTCATTTTGAATTCTTGACTTTTTACTTACCTTGCGGTATTATCCCACGCTTTACTGTTATCTCCATCGGGAATAGAAGGGTGAGCCTCGCCTACTGGTGTCTGTTTTAGCCTGTTTGTGGGAGAATATTTTTCTCTTAATATGTTTGAGTCATTATCAGAAAAGCTGGATGTAAGTTTCAAGAAACTGCGTGGTCATGGACGACTGACCGAAGATAACGTTAAGGATGCCCTGCGGGATGTCCGCATGGTTCTCCTTGAGGCTGATGTTAACTTTGTGGTGGTCAAGCAGTTTATCAAGGCGGTGCGGGAACGGGCCATGGGACAGGAAGTCCTGCAGAGCCTGACCCCGGCCCAACAATTTGTGAAAATTGTCCATGAGGAATTGGTTGCCCTGATGGGTGGCTCTCTTTCCCAACTGGATCTCGCTTCGACCCCGCCGGTGGCCATCCTGATGGTGGGGCTTCAAGGTTCTGGTAAGACCACCTCCAGCGGCAAGCTAGCTCTGTACCTGAAAAAGAAAGAGAAAAAAAATGTTTTGCTGGTTCCGGTCGATGTTTACCGACCAGCAGCCATTGACCAGTTGCAGAGTCTGGGAAAACAGATTGATATTCCTGTTTTTCCGGCACAGACCGGGCAGGACCCGGTGGCAATCAGTAAAGAAGCTTTTACTTATGCCAAAGAGCATGGTTTTGACGTTCTGATTATTGATACCGCCGGTCGCCTCCATATTGATGAAAAACTAATGGCCGAACTTGAGCGGATAAAGTCTGCGGTTCATCCGCGGGAAATTCTTCTGGTTGCAGATTCCATGACTGGTCAGGAAGCGGTAACCATTGCCAAATCATTTCATGATTTACTCGATATTTCGGGTGTGGTACTGACCAAACTTGATGGTGATGCCCGGGGTGGTGCTGCTCTTTCCATTAAAGCCGTGACTGGTAAACCCATTAAGTTTGTGGGTGAGGGCGAGAAGCTTAATGCCCTGGATGTCTTTTATCCGGATCGGATGGCTTCCAGAATCCTGGGAATGGGCGATGTTTTAACCCTGATTGAGCGGGCCCAGGAAGTTGTTGATGAGAAGAGTGCGGCTGAACTGGTACGGAAACTGCGAAAAAATGAATTCAACTTTGAAGATTTTCGGGGGCAGCTGCGGCAATTGAAAAAGATGGGTTCCATGGGCGGCCTGATGAAAATGATTCCCGGTTTGGGGAAAATAAAAGATCTGGCTGGTGATGGTCAGTATGATCATGAGCTCATAAAGGTTGAGGCAATGATTAATTCCATGACTGCCAGGGAGCGTCGGAATTATCGGCTGATTAATGGTGGCCGGCGAAAACGGATTGCCAGAGGCAGTGGCACTACGGTTCAGGATGTGAACCGGCTGTTGAAAAATTATCTTGAAATGAAAAAAATGATGAAAAAATTTAATAAAATGGGTCCGAAAGGGCTTAAAAAACTTCTACAGTAAACACAAGTAAGCAAATCAAAGGAGATGAGAGCCAATGGCAGTAAGAATCAGATTAACCCGTAGAGGCGCAAAGAAAAAGCCTTTTTACCGTATCGTGGTAGCTGACTCAGAAGCTCCCCGCGATGGACGTTTCATCGAAGTGGTAGGGACCTATGATCCTCGTAAAAAACCTGGTGAGATAACCATGAAAATGGATAAAGTGGACTACTGGTTGGGCAAAGGGGCACTGCCTACTGCTGTAGTGGCTAATTTGATTAAAAGATCTGCTCCTCAGGAATAAACTAGGAGTAACCGTTTTTGGCGGCTGGTGGAGTTATTGTTTGGCTGGTTATTCCCTGGAATGTTTGAAAGCTGATTATGGCGCGGCTAAACAGAGAGCACTTAGATGCAAGTGGAGGAGAAGCCATGCTGAAAGATTTGGTCGAGTATCTTGCTAAAGCTCTAGTGGACAATCCTGAAGAGGTTAAAGTGACTGAGGTTGAAGGGGAGAGTGCTACCACGCTGGAACTGTCGGTGGCCAAAAGTGATTTGGGCAAGGTGATTGGCCGGCAGGGAAAAACAGCTCGGGCGATGCGCACAATCTTGGGGGCATCATCGGCTAAGATGGGCAAGAAAAGTATTTTAGAGATTGTTGAATAAAGAGTGTTCCTGGCAGGTGCTGGGAAAAATTGTCAAGGCTCATGGACTACGTGGTGAGATAAAGATTGTCTTGCCCGGCGAAACTCCTGAAAACCTGAAGCTTTCCGGTATTCACCTGCGGTTTGCGGACGGGCGTCTGATGCCGGCCGTTTTATATGGTTGTCGGCCGATATCGGGGGGATATCTTTTCAAGGTGAAAGGATATTCGGATCTGGATGCGGTTGTCCCGCTGATAAAAGCGGAAGTAGTGATTTGCGAGGATGATTTACCTCCCTTGGATGATGATGAATATTATCATTTCCAGCTGTTGGGACTGGCGGTCAGGGATATTTCCGGGGTTTATCTGGGAAAATTGGTTGAAATTCTGCAGACCGGATTTCATGATGTGTATTGTATCCGGGGAGAAGCAGATGAAGAGCTGCTCATCCCAGCTGTTTCACCGTTCATTGTCAATATAGATATATCGGCGGGAAGTATGGTTGTTGATCCCCGGACTTTGCGCGAAGAGGCTTAGGTCTGGTATGTTACGTATTGATGTGGTAACTATTTTTCCTGACATGTTTGTTTCCCCCTTTGGCGAAAGCATAATTCGGCGGGCTATGGAGCGGCAACTGGTTTCTTTGCAGGTTCATAACCTCAGGGATTATTGCCATGATCGTCATCGGGTGGTGGATGACTACCCTTATGGCGGTGGTGCGGGGATGGTTATGCGGCCTGAGCCGGCTATTCGGGCGCTTCAATCCCTCCTGGACGAAGATCGGCAGAGTTCCGTTATTCTGACTTCCCCCCAGGGAGACATTTTTTCCCAGGAGATGGCTGCCGAGCTTGCCGGTGAAAATCGACTAATCTTTTTTTGTGGTCATTATGAAGGGGTTGATGAACGCATCCGATCTCATGTGGATCGGGAAGTAAGTATTGGCGATTATGTCCTGACTGGTGGTGAATTGCCAGCCATGGTTATTATCGATGCGGTGGTACGACTGTTGCCTGGAGTTCTTGGTTCTGCCGAGTCGTTGAGTGAGGAAAGTTTTTCCCCATTGCTGGAATATCCCCACTATACCAGACCAGCGGAGTTTGAGGGAATGGCGGTTCCCGATGTCCTGCGTTCGGGACATCACCAGCAGATCAGAGAGTGGCGGCAGCGGCAGGCATTGTGGCGGACCTTTTGCCGCCGACCGGATCTTCTGGAAAATATTGTGCTTTCCCCGGCCGAAGAAAGACTTATATCCGGTTGGAAAACTGACAGAGAGAAGGAGCAGTTGTGACCGGGGCATTTCTTTATCCGGTATTATTACATTATCCGGTTGAAGATAAGGATGGTAACGAGATATCCGCCGCGGTAACCAACCTGGATCTCCATGATTTGGCCCGGATTGCCATCACGTATGAAACCGGGGATGTGTGGGTGGTGACTCCAATCCCCGAGCAGCAGCAACTGGTCAGGGATATTGTTGAATACTGGACCAGGGGTACCGGTTCCCGCCACAATCCTGACCGGAAATTAGCATTATCTAAAATCAGGTTGGCAGCTTACTTGGAAGAGGTAAGTCAGGCATTATGCACTGATACTTCCAGTCCGGTTTTTACCGTTTCTACCAGTGCCAGAAAAGCGGGTTCTGAACTGAGTTTTGAGTCGTTGCGTCAGCTTCTTAAACAGCGACAAGGTCGCTATCTGTTGTTGTTTGGTACTGCTCACGGAATCAGCAGGAGGCTGCGGCAGCAGACTGATTACCAGCTGGAGCCTATTCAGGCCGGGGGGGTCTATAACCACCTTCCGGTCCGGGCGGCGGTGGCGATAACAGTTGACCGATTGCTGGGTCGTTGAGATGGATTTTTGAAAAAAGTAGTGGAATCTATTTTTAGGACATAATTACTGTTTGTCAGAGGTGCAGACAATTTATCAGAAAAGGAGAGGTTTTTAAAATGAACCAGATACAGCAGCTTGAACAGGATTTTTTACGGATGGATGTACCGCCTTTCAAGGCTGGAGATACGGTTAAGGTACATGTTAAAATCCGCGAAGGGGAGAAGGAACGCATCCAGATTTTTCAGGGTTTTGTTCTCCGTCGGCAGGGTGAATCAAACCGGGAAACCTTTACCGTCCGCAAAGTATCCGCAGGTATTGGGGTTGAACGGACTTTCCCGGTTCATACGTCCCTGATTGATAAAATAGAGGTGGTTGCCCGTGGCCGGGTACGGCGAGCTAAACTGTATTACATGAGAGCTCTGCGAGGTAAGGCTGCAAGGATTAAAACTATCAGGTAAATAGTGATCATCCGGAAACGTTCATCTCCTGATGAACACTTTAATCGATCAGTAGTCAGCTTTTAGTGAAATATTGAAAAAACAACGTGTTAAGTTGAGAGCTAAAGGCTGACAGCTAACAGCCCGTCCGGAAACATAAGTTTCCGGATGGAGATTAAATAACAAGCTGTTTTTCAAGACAGCCTTCAGTTATTTATTTCCTATTTTGTTCCAGTGGTGTCCGGTTAGGTTATTGCAATTTTAACTGATGCTGATCTCAGCGCTTTTTTACGCTCTATTCGCCGGGAAAAGCAACGGCAACTCACGATGTCGCGCTGAAACAGCATCAGTTAGCGACGTTGCAGACAACGCAAAAAGCATACCGGACAATGCTGATTTTGTTCATGCGTTAATACCATTGATTGGCCCAGGATGACTACTGCCCCGAGGGGACTTCAGAAATGTTTTCACCGGTTGGGATACCAGTTTATTCTTGGTGTCGACGAAGCCGGTCGGGGTCCTCTGGCGGGTCCGGTGGTGGCAGCTGCCGTTATTTTATTGCCGGGTGTGTATCTTGCCGGGGTCAATGATTCAAAAGCTCTTTCTTCCGTTCGGAGGGAAGAGCTTTTTAGTGTTATTGTCAGCAAGGCCTGTGCTTACGGAATAGGAATTGTATCGCCAGCTGAAATCGATGAGATAAATATTCTCCAGGCAACCTTTTTGGCGATGGTAAAGGCCATCAATCATACGAATATTTTTCCTGATCTGGTGGTGGTTGACGGTCGTCAGCGTTTGCCTTTTCCCCTTTGCCAGTACCCGCTGGTGAAAGGGGATTCCCGCTGCCAGGTGGTGGCTGCGGCTTCGATCATTGCCAAGGTAATTCGTGACCGGATTATGCGATTTTACCATCTTCGTTATCCGCTTTATGGTTTTGATCGCCATAAAGGTTATGGAACCGCGGTCCATCGCCAAGCCGTAAATCTTTATGGTTTATCCCCGGTTCATCGCCGGAGTTTCAGACTCAAGGAACATCAAAAGGGCTGAGATAGCCTATTGACTATGCAACGTCAGACATTGGGAAAATGGGGAGAATCACAAGCGGCCGACTATTTGCAAACCCATGGTTTGCGGATTATCTGTCGCAATTATCGTTGTCCCCTGGGGGAGATTGATATCATTGCCCAGGATGGTGACTGTCTGGTATTTTGTGAGGTGAAAACCAGGAGTTCCAATAAATATGGTTTGCCTCAGGAGGCAGTGGTTTGGACAAAACAACAGAAAATTGCCAAAGTTGCATCCTGGTATCTTGGTAGTCAGGAGGTAACGATGGATATCCGTTTTGATGTGGTGGCAATTATCAAATCTGCCACCGGCAAGCCGGAGATAGAATGGTTGCCGGCAGCTTTTTCCTTTGAATGAAAGTGGAGGTTTTGATGGACAATGTGGATAAAAAACCGAATCATGAGGATAGATTTCCTGACCAGGAGGACGATAATCAATGGATGTCCGACCTGATGCGTGATGTTGATGGTGAACTTGATCAGGTGACTTCCCAATTACGGGAATCCTATACTAAGCTCTTTCCCAGCCTGGAAAAACTGGATAAGGAGATTGAAGCAGCCATCGAAGAAGGGGATGAAATGAAATACCAGGCAGCCACAATCAAAAAAAGCCTGGTTCAGTCCCGATTGCGTGAGTTGGAAGCCCTTAAAATTTTTTAGCAGGTATATGAAAAAGTTAGCCAAATTTCTTTTTGAAGTCGGGATGCTCAAACGGACGCCACGAAGTGGCCTGCAGTTTCTGGGCTCGGGAAGCGAATCAGTAGCCGAGCATACCTGCCGGACGATCTACATTGCTTTTGCCTTGGCCAAGATGGTTGATGGTATAGATGAAGGTCGCTTACTGAAGATGTGTCTATTTCATGATCTGGTAGAAACCCGGACTGGAGATTTGAATTATGTCAATAAAAAATATGTCCAGTCCGACGAAATGAGGGCAATGGCGGATATTTGCCGGCCGCTTCCCTTTGGTGAGGAAATGGAATCATTATTCCAGGAGTTTAACGACAAAAAAACCCTTGAGTCACAGTTGGCTAATGATGCAGATCAGCTGGAGTTGATTCTGTTGCTGCGTGAATGTCAGGATCTGGGAAATAAATACTCGGCAGACTGGATTCCCATTGCCATTAAGCGGTTGAAAACCGAGGCAGCAATCGAATTGGCCCAGGCTATCCTCAACACTGATTGGTCATCCTGGTGGTTTGAAGCTGACGATGAATCGTGGTGGGTCAACGGGAAATAAGTTATTGGATTTTTCTACCTGATTTCTTTAGGGAAGGAGAAAATGGAAAAACCAGCAGTAAAGCGTGAACATTGGAGCAGTAACTTAGGTTTTATTCTGGCTGCGGCCGGTTCAGCCGTTGGCTTGGGTAATATCTGGAAATTTCCCTATATCGCCGGTGAAAATGGTGGGGGCGCTTTTGTTCTGGTTTATCTTGTCTGTATTGCTATTATCGGTTTGCCGGTCATGCTGTGTGAACTGGCAATGGGGCGCCATACCCAGCGAAACCCGGTTGGTGCTTTTAAAAAGCTTACTCCTGATTCGTCAACTCTTGCTCACCTGATTGGCTCATTGCTGGTTCTTTCCGGAATTTTTTTGTTTGTATTCCAATATTATGGCTGGGCCGTTGTTATTTTACTCCTGGGTTTTGCCATCTTCCGTTACAGCTGGACGGTTGTTGGGGCTATGGGGGTGGTGGCAGGATTCACCATTCTTTCATTTTACAGCGTTGTGGCCGGCTGGACCATTGGTTATATCTGGCAGGCATTGACTGGGCAGTTGGCTTTCAATACTGTTGATGCGGCTTCCGGCCATTTTGGCCAATTTATTAACAATCCGGTCTGGGCAATCGGTTGCCATGCTGTTTTTATGTTTATGTGCATGGTCATTGTTTACAAAGGGGTACAATCCGGAATCGAGCGCTGGTCTAAAATCCTGATGCCGATTCTTTTTCTGCTCTTGGTGGTGCTGATTATCCGAGGGGTAACCCTGCCGGGAGCGATGGCCGGTATTGAATTCTATCTGAGCCCTGATTTCAGTAAAATAAATGTCAACAGCATCTTGCAGGCACTTGGTCATGCTTTTTTCACCCTCAGCCTGGGAATGGGGGTTATGACCACCTATGGTAGTTATGTGGATAAAAAACAGAATCTTTTTATGGCGACCTTGTCCATTGCCGGGTTGGATACCTTGATTGCCCTGATGGCTGGTCTGGCTATTTTCCCGGCTGTTTTTGCCCAGGGTTTTCAACCTAATGCCGGGCCAGGCCTGGTTTTTCAGGTTTTGCCCACAGTTTTCAACCAGATTCCATTGGGGGCTTTATGGGCGGTTATTTTCTTTGTACTGCTGCTGGTGGCCGCGCTGACTTCCGGCATCAGCCTGCTGGAAGTGGTTATTGCCTACTTTGTCGATGAGAAAGGCTGGACCAGGTCACGGGCGACCATCATTTTTGGTCTGGCGATCTTTTTGCTTGGCTGCCTGAGTGCCATCAGTGTCAGTGGTTGGGAACACCTTGAGTGGCTGTACCAGCTGCTGTTGATGGTTTTTGGGGTTTCAAAGGGTTCATTTTTTGACGTGATTGACGATATTTCGTCCAATTGGTTGCTGCCCCTGGGCGGTTTGTTTATTTCCCTGTTTGTCGGCTGGATTTGGGGTTCACGCCAGGCGATGCAAGAAATCCGCCATGGATCGGCAAACTTTGCGGATGTTCATCTTTTCAGCTTGCTGGCTGGACTCAAGGATGACCAGTCATATAATGCTCCGGCCCCTGTTATTACTTTGGCTTCGTTATGGGGATTTTTCATCCGTTTTATTTCGCCGGTAGCAGTTTTGTTTGCTTTCTTTTATACTATCGGCTGGTTAAAATTGTAGGCTGCCTGTTTCACGATGTCGCACTTGAAACAGCACCGGTTGACGACATTAGACATCGCAAAAAGAATACCTGACAATACTTTATTTAACTAAAGTTTCCCTTTTATTGATTTTCTGCTATAATCATTAGATGAGTTATATACTTGAAAATAAAGCTATTTTTTTCAGCAGAAAACACTTGCGCCTAGATCTAATTTTAGTGGGTTTTGCTATGTATCAAGCAAAACCCACTAAAATTAACCAGAAACCATATAACAATTGACATCTTGATATACTCAAAAACGTGAAACTTCAGTTTATTTAATTCGATTACTGTATTACACTTAGCTCAACTTTCTGAGTTGCTCTAAAAACAACTGAATGAAATTTTCAGGGATGTTCTGGTATGGATCTCGCTCATTCTCGCTGGCCGTCCATGGCCAGCCTGTGGGGTGCGCTAAAGCAATGTCCCCGGGTGTCCGCCGCGAATCACCATCCAGGTGATTCGTTCTGCGGCCAAATCCGCCTGCCTGTCGGCAGACACGGCTATGAGCCAAGCCCGAACATCCTGTAATGTATCCCTTGGCAATGCAAGTCAGAAAGTTGAGACTCAAATAATAATTATCAACCATGGAGAATGACTATGTCTGTTGTTGTAACCTGGCGTGTTACCGATGTTTTGCCGGCAGAAAAAAAGGGTCTGCGGGTGTATCTGTTGGCCGAGGAACGCCAATTTTTTGTCGAACATGAACAAAACCAGCAATTAACGAAAGTTCTGGTCCGGAAAAAAATCGAGAAACCGGTTTATTTTGCCGGTGCGGATTTAAACGATGGGGATTATTTTTTCCCTTTGGCATCCCTGATTCACCTGAATATCTGGGAGTCGGTGAAAGTTGCCGCTGATCGGGCGCTTTCTCTGGCTCGGGAGATGAAATTCTCATCGGTTATTATGGTGATGGATGCTCCTGACTCGTTGGGTTTTCATAAAAAGGCCCTGGAGGGGATTTTGCTGGGTGGATATCAATATTCCACCTTCAAAAAAGCGGATAAGAATCAGGCCCAGTGGCCGGATGTCTGTTTTGTAGTCGACAATCTGGATGCTGCGGATATTGCGGCTGATTTAAAGCGAACTGAAACGGTGTGCATGAGTGTAAACCGGGTGCGTGATCTGGTTGACCAGCCTGCTGCTATCCTGGGCCCGGAAGAATTGACCTCCGCCTGTCTGGAAGTTGCCCAAAAATCCGGACTGTCCATAGATGTCTGGGATGAATCGCGATTAAAGAGTGAAGGTTATACGGCCCTGCTGGCCGTTGGTCAGGGAAGTATCAGGCCGCCGCGTATGGTTCAGATGCAGTATGTTCCTGAGGCTGAAAGCCGATCACATGTGGTCCTGGTGGGCAAAGGCATTACTTTTGATTCCGGGGGGCTGTCGCTGAAACCTTCGACTTCCATGGAAGAAATGAAAAGGGATATGGCCGGGGCAGCCGCGGTTATCGGGGCTTTGGAAATTATCGCGGCTTTGAAGCCACCGGTGAAGGTGACCGGCATTGTTGCCTTGGCGGAGAACATGCCCGATGCCCGGGCCCAGCGGCCTGGTGATATTATCACAATGAAAAACGGTACTTCTGTGGAAGTGAAAAATACTGATGCCGAAGGTCGTTTGGTTCTGGTTGACGCGCTCCTGCGGGCTGTTGAATTAAAACCTGATTACCTGGTTGATATTGCTACCTTGACCGGTGCCTGTCTGGTGGCTCTGGGGACCAAGCTTGCCGGGGTGTTGGGTGATCAGGAGGTGGTGGACCGGTTGTGCAAGGCAGGTGAGGAAACTGGTGAAATCCTCTGGCAGCTGCCCTTGGAACCAGCTTATAAGGAGGATTTGAAGTCGGATGCTGCTGACCTGGCTAATGTTGGCAGTGATCGCTATGGTGGCACCATCCGTGGTGCTCTGTTTCTCCAGGAATTTGTGCCGGAGGGGGTTCCCTGGGCTCATATTGATATTGCCGGTCCCTCTTTTGTTTCCAAAAAGTGGAAGTATTTTACTCCTGGGGCCACCGGTTTCGGGGCCCGGGTATTGGCCGGTTTGGTGAAAAATTTGTAGGCTGTTGCATTCTGATCCTGCATTGTTTTTAAAGGGGTACGGTTTGTCGCCGTACCTTTTTATTATCAGGTCTTTTCACTGATCGGGATGCTCCTTGCCTGATCACTAAAATGACATTTCTTGAGAGAATCACCATGTCCCATAAACCTTTAGTAAGTGTTATTATCCCAACATTCAACCGTTCTTCCATGGTGGTTGAAGCAGTAGATTCAGTTCTTGCCCAAACCTATAAGGAATTGGAAATCATAGTTGTTGATGATGGCTCAACGGATGAAACAGGGGTATGTCTGGCAAGCTATGGGGAGTATATAAAGGTTATCTCTCAGCACTTGAATAGAGGGGTCAGTGTAGCTCGGAACCAGGGCATTCGTCGGAGCTGTGGTGATTTCGTGGCGCTGCTTGATTCTGATGATCTTTGGCTCCCGGAAAAAATTGAGCGCCAGATGGATTTTTTTCGCAAACATACTAAAGCTTTGATCTGCCAGACGGAAGAGATATGGATTCGCCGGGGAAAACGGGTCAATCCCCGGCGAAAACACCGCAAATATTCAGGCTATATTTTCCCCCATTGTCTCCCCTTATGTATTGTCAGTCCATCAGCCGTGATGATCAAGCGGCATCTCCTTTCACAGATTGGTCTTTTCGATGAGCAACTGCCTGCTTGTGAGGATTACGATTTATGGTTGCGGATAGCCGCACATCATCCAATCTTTCTGCTTGAGGAACCATTGATCATTAAACGGGGAGGACATGTGGATCAACTTTCCAGAACAGTTTTGTTTCTGGATAGATACCGGATTCAGTCTCTGGGTAAACTTTTGAAGAATGAGGAATTATCTCCTGTTCAACAACAGCAGGCCATGGATGAATTAAAGAAAAAAGCTCATATTTTCTGTAATGGTTGTCTGAAACGGAGTAAAATTGCCGAAGCTGAACAGGTTGACCGGATGGTGACAGCGGTTACTAATCGGCCGGCGAGAATGAGCGAGAGCCATGCCGGAATATGATCAGAAAGTTTTTTTTGGGTTGCGGGTGTTGCCCCGCCTTAGTGTCCATTCAATTTTCATTTCCGGATGGAAACCAGTTAAAAATCAACTGGAACCGGGGCATTAATGGTAATCTGTTTGAGGTCAATCCGGACGTCATAGACAAGGATTTCCACCCCCTGTTGCCTGGCATGTCGTAGTTGCCGGCCGTATTCCGGATCAATATGGTCAGCGGGGCGAAAGCTGCTGGCATCCTGCCGTTGAATGAGAAAAAACATCACTGCCCGCTGCCCGGCGGCAACCTGATGTTCAAGTTCCACCAGGTGTTTTAATCCCCGGTTGGTCACCGCATCGGGAAACATGGCCAGTCGGTTTTCCACCAGGGTGCAGTTCTTGATTTCTACGTAGCAGACAGGTTGTTCCGGTGAACTGAGCAGCAGATCTATACGGAAATTCTGGCCGTATTTCACCTCGCTCCGGATCTTTTCATAACCATCCAGCTCCGCTATTTCATGGTCAATGATAGCTTTTTTTACCAGTCGGTTGGGGACCAGGGTGTTGACTCCCACCAGTGAATCAGGCATCTCAATAAGCTCCCAGGTAAAAGGAAACTTTCGTTTGGTATTGGTTGACCTGGAAATATAGACGGGCCGTCCGGCTTCGCTGCATGTCTGCATCCGTCCGGAGTTGGGGCAGTGGGCCGTAATTACCTGGCCGTCAGTTAATTGTATATCGGCAAGAAAGCGTTTATAGCGTTTGCGCAGGGTTCCCGGGTATAGTGTTGGCCATGGAAGGCTACATTTTTTGTCTGGTGGAAAGGTTGTCATGGTTCAACCGTCGTGATTTTGTTAGTGATAAGGGAAGAAACAGTAAAACAGCCAGGAGAGTGCGCTTAATCCCCACATCCCCGGGTGGACTTCTCTGACCCGCCCGGTCAGCAGCTTAAAGAGTGGATATATGACAAATCCGGCAGTGATGCCGATCCCTAGATTGTAAGTGAAAACCATCAGGACAATAGTGACAAAAGCCGGCAGCCATTCAGTATGATCATTGAAATCGATATGGATGATGGCGCTGATCATCTGGCTGCCTACCACTATCAGGGCCGGACCATAAGCATAACTGGGAATGGCGGTAATCAGGGGGGCGCAGAAAAGGCCGGTAAGAAACAGCAATCCGGTAGTTACGGCAGTCAGACCTGTGCGGCCGCCGGCTTCTATTCCGGCTGCCGATTCGATAAAAGTGCCGGTAGTGGTGGTTCCTAGCAGGGCGCCGGCGACTGTGGCAATGGCATCAGCCAACATTGGTTTTTCAATTTCGGGAAGATTGCCTTTTTCATCCAACAACCCGGCCCGGGCTGACAGGCCGATGATGGTTCCGATGGTGTCGACAAAATCCATGATGAAGACGGTGAGAATGACGGAAAAAAATCCCCAGGTCAGGGCCCCCATAATATCCAATTGGAAAAAAATTGGTCCAAGTGATGGCGGCAGGCTGAAAAAATGTTGTGGTAAGGGAGTGACACCGGTCAGGCAGCCGGTTACGGTAACTGCTAACATCCCGACTAAAATACCACCCGGTATTTTGAGCATCATGAAGGTGCTGATAAGCACGAACCCAGCAATGGCCAGCAGGGTGGATGGTGAAGTGACGGCTCCCATTTGAACTGGTGCCTGTGGTATCCCGACGGTGACAATCCCGGTATCTACCAGGCCTATGAGAGTGATGAAAAGTCCAATGCCGACGGCGAAAGCATACTTCAATGACGGTGGGATGGAGGTGACAAACCAGCTGCGTATTTTGAGGACCGTCAGCAGGACAAAGAGCACACCGCCGATGAAAATTGCCCCCAGAGCAGTTTGCCAGGAATATCCCAGGACTTTTACCACCGTGTAGGCTATGAAGGCATTTTCACCCATGTAGGGAGCAATGACGAATGGGCGTTTGGCATAGAATCCCATGATCAAGGTGCCTATCACGGCGCTCAAGATTGTTGCTACCATGGATGGGCCTTTGGGTATTCCCGCTACTTCGAGAATGGCTGGATTAACGATCATGATGTAGGCAACGGTAATAAAAGTTGTAAATCCAGCGTGGATCTCCCTCCGAATGGTGGAATGATGGTCAGTAATTTGAAAATATTGATCCAGCCAGTTTTTCATAATTTTTTCATACATTCCAGCCGTCTAAGTGAAAGTTGAAAATGTTTCAGTATTGATGAATACTTCAATGACGTTTTGCAGTCCATCTGTTTTTTTGCAGCGTTGTCCGGTTTGCTTTTTACATAGTGGCTGACGTTGTTAACCGGTGCTATTTATCAAGCGCGACATCGTGAGGGTAGCTCGTTGCTTTTACCAGCGAATAGAGCGTAAAAATTGACATGTTTGAGCCCGAAAGGGCGGGTTTGTCAATTTGAGCGCCATGCGCTATTGGAAAAGCAGACTATCGAGCGCCAAAAAGTGCTGAAATCAGCGACCGTTAACAATATGTAAGTTTCTAACCGGACACTACTGGTTTTTTTGTTGATATCTTTTATTTTTATTGTGGCACAGTTGACAAAATTAAAGGTCTGTCCTTGATCAGGCAGACCTTCATGGAAATATGGTGGAGGATAAGGGACTCGAACCCTCGACTTCCACGTTGCGAACGTGGCGCTCTCCCAGCTGAGCTAATCCCCCGAGAGAAGTTTTTTATACCTCTATATTCAGCAGCAACTTCCGCTTCCCTCTACTAGAAATTTCCTGAGTTGTCAATCTCATTGACTTGTTTCCTGCGATTTCAAGAGAGGGAGAAATTGTCTGTTATAGCTATGCGATAGTTAACTGAAAGCTAAACTGGAAGTGTTTGAGCCGCGATATTGTGAGATGCCATTATGGTGTCTTGCTAGCCAGGATATTGCGGATATGTTTTTTTAATTCATTCAGGTTAGCCGATTTGACCACATAGGCATCAGATGCCCAAGTGGAGAAATCCTGTTTATATTCCCCATAGGCACTGCAAAGGATTACCGGGATATTCCTGTCCATTTCTTTTATCTTGATCAGGGCTTCCACTCCGGACATCCCGGGCATCTTGATGTCCATAATGACCAGGTCTGGATGGAAATCAGGTAAAACTTTCAATGCCTCTTCAGCATTGGCTGCAGTTTTTATGGTATATCCCTCATCTTCAAGTTCTTCTCGATAGAGTAAGCGAATACTTTCCTCATCGTCGACCACAAGAATTTTCTGGCTCATGGATTATATCCCCTGCTATGTTGATTTTTATTTAACTGCCGGTATAACTGCTTTTCCCGCAGATAAAACCGGATATCAGTCACTAATTTTTGCTTCCCGGAGATACTTGGCTGATTCCTCCGGTGGTGTCGGGTTGATATGAAAACCGGAGCCCCATTCAAAACCGGCAATCCGGGTCAGTTTTGGCATGATTTCGAGGTGCCAGTGGAAATGTTTGTCAACATCCTGCCTGAAGGGGGCGGAATGGAGAACAAAGTTGTATGGTGGGATATCAAGGACGACATCCAACCGCTTCAAAGTTTCTGAAAGGATGATTGACAGCGTTTCAATCCTTTCCTTGCTGGTTTCCTGGTAATGGGCACTGTGGGCTTTCGGGATTATCCAGATTTCAAAAGGGAACCGGGGCGCGTAGGGACAGATGGCCATATAGTCCTGGTTTTCGCAGACGATCCGACTTTGTTGTGACGATTCCTGGTCCACCATATCGCAGAAAATACAACGTTCCTTGTAGTCATAATATTTTTTGGCTCCTGCAAGTTCTTCTTTAATTTGTTTAGGAATGATAGGCAGGGCTATGAGCTGTGAATGGGAATGCTCCAAGGTGGCACCGGCGGCCATCCCCTGATTTTTAAAGATGATAACTGACTGAAAACGTACATCTTTGGCCAGTGCCTCCAGCCGGTCGCGGTAGGCCCAGAGAACGTCCTCAACCCCATATGCCGGCATGGTTGACAGGGTTAATTCGTGGTCAGGTGTTTCGATGATGACTTCATGCAGGCCAACCCCGTTCATCATGTCATACATGCCGTCTCCATGCTTGTATAACTCTTCCTCGTCTTTCAACGCTGGGAATTTATTTGGTACTACCCGCAGCCGCCACCCCGGACCGTTTGGTTTGCTGCCTGGTTTGCGATAAGCAAGAACTTCAGGGGGAACGACATCTTCATTGCCGGGGCAGAAAGGACAAAATCCTTTCGGTTTATTTGTATCAAAACCGACGAAATCAGAAGGCCTTTTCCCCCTTTCCCGGGCAATAATGACCCAGCGATCAACCACCGGATCTTTACGGAGTTCAGACATAAGGATTTTCCTCCTTCAACAACTTTCAGCTATCGCTGTATGGACAGCTGCCGGAATGACCTGGTTTTTTTTCTGACAGTAACTTTCAAGTAAAGCATTGCCGGCAATTTTAATCAATACTCGTGGGATGCCTCCACCTGCCTGGTAAATGAGCGGATAACAGTCAGGGGAAAAAATCTGAGAATTGCCACCGGAGACCAGTAGCCGGAACTTGATCAGTTGTTCCGACTCATCTGCAGCCAAAGATGGCAACTCCAGTGACAGGGAGATGCGACTGCGGATAGAGGTATGGGCCGGGTGTTTAAGGCGCTTGATAAAAGGTGGCTCCGCCATGAAGATGATTGACAGAAGCTTGCCCCAGGAAGACTCCCAGTTGCTCATTGAACGGATAAGGTGCAGAGATTCAGACTTGAGAAAATGGGCTTCATCTACCAGACAAACTGTCTGTCGGCCTTTTTCACCCTCTTTGATGATTCTTTGCTGCAGCCAGGCAAGCTTTTCCTGTTTACTTGCCTGTCGTCCTTTCGGTCCGCCAAGCTGCTGGCAGAAAAGGTCCAGCAAAGCAGCCGGGGTAATCTGAGGGGATGGTAGAATTAACAAGGGAAGAAATTTTTCCGGGTCCAACTGATTGATAAATAGATGGGTCAGGATGGTTTTTCCTGTTCCGCTCGAACCCCAAAGCATCATAATTGGTCGCCGCTGGCGTAAGCCGGTTGTCAGCTTCAGTATCACCTGCTCATGAATCTCAGTAGGGAAAAAGATATCCGGATCAATGGTGTCCTGAAACGGATCTCGCTGCAGGTTAAAGAACTTCAGAAAGTTTTCCATCATCACTGGTCTCGTTCAAAATATTTTGCAACCGCCGGAATGCCGGGGTTTTGCGGGCTGAAATATCAAAATCATCATGATTCAGGAGCTCAGCTAGCTGTCTAATGCAGAAGGAGACACGGTTTTTCTCCGGTTCCAGAATAAAAGGCCAGCGGTTTCTAACGGCCCGTTCTACGCTGCGATCCCGATACATATAGCCCAGATTGGTTAGTGGCAGGCTCAAAAATTGTTGGGAGCAACTGGCAAGACGCTGGTAGATGGCTGCTGCCTGGCTCAAATTCCTCACTTGGTTGGTAAATACCCCGAATCTGGTACCGATTTTCTGCTGTACACATGCCTTGATCAATCCATAGGCATCGGCCAATGAAGTGAGGTCAGGAGTTGTAATAACCATGATATCATCAGCAATACGGATGAAATCCAGGACTGCCGGGGATACTCCACTACTGGTGTCGATGATAATATAATCAGCAATATGTTCCAGCTGTTCCAGTTGTTTGAGTAAATGTCTCCTTTTATAATCAGGCAGATTGGCCATCTCAGGAATGCCACTGGCGCCGGCAATCATGGCGATGCCGCGAGGTCCGCTGGTAATGATATCTGCCAGTGAGAGATCCATTCGGATCAGGGTTTCAAGGGTGCGTTCTGCTTTAACCCCTGCCAACAGGTGGAGGTTTGCCAACCCGAGATCTCCATCAACCAGCATGACTTTTTTATCCAGCAAGCGTAGGGCAATGGCAAGGTTTAAGGAAATATTACTTTTGCCGACCCCTCCTTTGCCACTGGTAACCGTAATGATCCTGGCCAGAGGTTTGTTGCTCGGGTTTTTTTTCTCATGGGGCAATGAGGCCAATTGGTTTTTAATGTCTTCTTCAGAGAGATGCTTTGATTTCAGCTGATGAATGGTCTTGAAAATTTCTATTGCTTCGGCTGGGTAGTCAAGGCGATTCCCGGCGTTGATCCTGGCCGGCAGGAAGGAAGAGTAAATTTTTTCATAAAAACGCAGGAGGCTCAGTTCCAGGCTGAGCTTATCAGAGATTGTTTTGAGTGACAGGTACCCATTAGCAGGTGTTTTCATGAAAATTGCCGGGGTTTATTCATTGGCTGGTCGATTGATCAATTCAGTGACGGATTTAAGTAAGGTTTCAACTTGGAATGGCTTCTTATGATAACTGCTTACCACAAAATCCTTTAATTTTTCCACCTGTTCCATAGAATTAAGCCCGGTAAGAATAATAACCGGCAGGTTGTCGAAGAATTTATTTACCCACCGTAGGATCTGCCTTGTTTCCCTTACTCCCATATCCAGGTCAATAATCAGGAGATCAAATACATTTCCTTTCATGGTTTCAATAGCTTTCAGACTGCTGTCAGCGGTTTCCAGTTGATAACCTGAACTGCTTAATTTTTCCGACAGCAGGGGGCCCATTTCCCTGCCATGTTCAACGAAGAGTATGCGTGGTTGCAGTTCATTCCCTGAGCCTGGTAAGCCATCGCCAGCTGAACTCTGCTGTAATGCCTCGGAGATTGGATTATGGTTTTCCTTACTTTTTGGCAGAAAAAGACTGAAAGTTGTTCCGGAGCCAACCAAACTTTTAACACCAATTTTACCATTATTTTGCTCCATCAGGGAATGACAGATTGCCAATCCCAGCCCGGTACCTTGGCCGGCTTCGCGGGTGGTGAAAAAAGGATCAAAGATAACGGTTTGTTGCTCCGGGGGAATGCCTTGCCCGGTATCCGCTACCTGAAGTACTACCTGGTCCCTCTGTTTCTCGCCAGTAATCGTGATGGTTCCACCATCAGGCATGGCCTGCTCAGCATTGATCAACAGATTAATCAATACCTGTCCGATCTGCATGGCATCCACATTCAGCAGGGGAAGGTTTTTGGGCAACTCATTGCTCAGCTTAATTTTTTTAAAGGCGGCTCGATAATCGACCGCTTCCAGGGATTGAGTAACAATCTGATGGATGTTTGCTGCTTGCCTATGGGGCTTTTCTGGATGGGCATAGTTCACCAGATCAGTAATTATTTTTGATATTTTGCTGGTTTGCCGCAGTATCGTCTGATATTGGCTGCGTTCTTTCTTCTGGTTCTCGGCAGCGTTGGCTTTTTCCAGCAATATCTGGATGTTGGCGGAAATAACTGCCAGTGGGTTGTTGATTTCATGGGCGGCGCCAGCTGCCAGACGGCCTACGGTGGCCAGACGCTGTGAAAGGTAGAGCTGTTCCTGCATCTGTTCTGACTGTCGTTGTAGTTCTGCCAGTTCCTCCAATTGTTGATTCAGACTGTCAAACAACATGACCTTATGGACATTATTGGCAATGGCGGCAGCGAAAATATGCAATCCTTGCAGCAGCGATTCTTTTCCCTCGCCATAACGCATTATTTTTCGACAATCAAGAATGAGCTGGCCAATAATTCCTTTATCATTGCCAGCATGATAGGTCAATGGAACGGCTAAAAGGGATGAGCGGGGCAAAAGCGATGTGATTTTTTCAGAAGTGAGAAAACTATCCGGGTTCAAGAGCAACTTTTCAATCGAATCAAGGGCTTTCCGCTGTTGGGGGGGGACTTTTACCGTTTTTTCCTTTTGCTGGTTATCATGGCTGAGCCAATCCTGGGGGTTGAAAAAAGTTTTATTGGCATAGCCCAATCCAACTGGCAATTGTTCGTCATCAGTCTTCAAAAAACAAAGTGCCAGATCGCTTTTGTAGGTATTGATAGTTGTCTGGATAATAATCCTGGCAAGTTCGGCAGGCGTGTGATGCTGACTGATTTCCCGGTCCAGATGATAGATTCCTTTAAGAACCCTCTTTTTTATCCGCAGTTCGTTCAATGCCTGTTCATGGGCCACGTTCATCCGGCCTAATTCCCGGTTGGCATGTTTGATGGCATCAAAATAACGTTGGTCATCGGAAAGATCCAGAGTTTCAGCAAACTCATCCAAACGGTCAATGGTCAGGGAGAGGATGTCACTTATATCATCATCGTCGATCTTGAAAAACTTTTTCAGCAGATCATAACTTTGCACATGGTTGCGATGACAGGGAAGATCAATTTCCCGGTTGATAAAGTAGTTTGAACCGAGGTGATGAATGTTGCAGAAAGCATCTGCGAACCTGATGATGGCCGGCAGGCGGTCAGTCTTTTTGGTGAATGAGGTGGTGGGTTGATGGTGCAGCCAGACAGCGTTAATGATATTTTCCGGAAAATTCCAGCGTTCCGCTGTCCATTTGCCCAGTTGGTGATGACTGATGCCAAGGATTTTATCTTCCAGCTCCAGCGGTGGAGTATCACTTCCCCCTGATTTGTTTTGCTGCTGCAGTTGATTCAGGAAAAGACCGAATTCTTCGGGAAATCTGATAAAAGCAATCAGCTTGCCTATGTCATGGAGCAACCCGCCGATAAAAGCTTCTTCGGTTTGAGCATACCCGATTATCCGGGCCAGAGTTTCAGCCGTTGTGGCACATGCCAGACTATGCTGCCAGAAAGCTGCCAGCTGTGTTTCATGTTTTTTCCCTTCCGGGGTAAAAGTATTATAGATACTGATACTGAGGACCAAGTTCCGAATGGTTTTTCTCCCCAGCAGAGAAATGGCATGGGAAAGATCATCAATATGATCATCCAGAGAATAGGAGCTGGAATTGATCAGGGAGAGGACCTTGCTGGTAAGTGCCAGGTCATGTTTGATTAATTCAGCAAGTTGCTTGTTGTTTACTTGTTCGTTAATGCATCCATCAATAATTTTGGTGGCGAGAGCTGGCAAGGGGGGGATATCATCAACAGTCCCTATTTTTTCCTTCAGGCGATATCTTTGCATGCAATAGAACCTTGTTGATTGATTGTGAAGATTAATTAGTTAGTGTTTTAACTTTCTGAGTTATGCTGAAAGCAGCTTAAAAAAATTACCGGGATGTTTCGGTATGGCTCTCGCTTATTCTTGCCGGTTTCCGAGGCGTCCACCGCGAATCACCATCCAGGTGATTCATTCGGCGGCCAAAACCGCCTGCCTGTCGGCAGACACGGCTATGAGCCAAGCCCGAATATCCCATGTGTATTCCTGGCAACGCAAGTCAGAAAGTTGAGTTAGTATTAATCTGAAAATTGGAGATTTCCGCATTATTTTTCAGCCTACAACTCACCGGTGAAAGCCATCTGGTGCTGGAAAAGTCATAATCCAGTAAATATCGGATAATACCAGATTGGCATCGGCTTGACAACCGGGAAAATGAATTGAAAAAAGCAATCCAGAACTTTAATGCATACGGCAAATCATGTGAAAACTTTAGCTTTTTTAAGGCCTTAGAGGGAAATGGTATTCAAACCTTTCAGCAGCATGATTGATGATGAGGCCTTTTTGTTGATGTCCCGCTTATTCTTGTGTTATATAGACTTCATCCGGAGGCTGGATATTTCTTCCCATGTTAAGCTACTAGCCGTTAGATATTAGCATTTAGCCTTGTAAAATCAAAGTATTTCGTCAAATGTCAGCAACACCCAATGGGAAATGTTTGTAATAATAGCATCCTGTAATCATTAAGCTAAGAGCTGACAGCTGATAGTTCTTAGAGCCATTTAGTTGAATATCTGTTGATTCGTTTTTCTTATTGTTGATACGTTGCTGATGGTTATGAATTGCAACTAATACCTTTTGATTATTTGCGGGGAGATTTTTGACGTGTCCATTGATCCCAAAGCCCTGATTGCTGCCATTGGTGAACGGAAGCGGGTGCTGATTTTGGCCCATAACAATCCTGACCCCGATGCTCTGGCATCGGCTTGCGGTCTTGCTGCGGTCATTCAGCATCTTACCTCTTGCCGGGTTCAGGTGGGCTATAGTGGTATTATCGGTCGTTCTGAAAACCGGGCCTTGCTTAGGTATCTGCCCATTGATCCCACCCCTTTTAGTCGCATTCGGGGGCGACAGCAGTTGGCCTATGCCTTGGTTGATACCCAGCCTGGCGCGGGGAATAATATCCTGCCAGCTGGAATTATCCCGATGATGGTGGTTGATCATCATCCCTCCAAAGCCACCACCAGACCGCTGTTAAAACAAACCCCTATTGTTGATATCCGCACGGATTACGGTGCCTGTGCGACGATTATTACTGAATATCTGCAGGAACTTGATGTTCCTATTTCCTGCAGTCTGGCAACCAGCCTGGTGTATGGAATTACTTCTGAAACCCAGAGCCTGGGTCGGGATGCTACCAAAGCTGACTTGAAAGCCTATAATGATCTTATCCCGCTGGCTAACCTGAAAAACCTTTCGATGATTGAATTCAGTCGTCAGCCGCGGGAATATTTTCGCTATGTCAGACGGGCGGTAAGCAATGCTTTTTTTTATAAGAATGTTATTGGTACGCGATTGGGGGAAATAGGTAATCCGGATATGGTGGCCGAAATGGCAGATTTTCTTCTTCGGCATGAACGAATGAGTTGGTCGATTGCTACCGGATTCCATCAGGATAAATTATTGGTTTCCATCCGAGCTACCAATAATAAGGCCCGGGCTGGTCGGACGATCCGCCGTCTGGTGGAGGTCCTTGGAGGTACCGCCGGCGGACATAATCTGGTGGCTGGTGGCCAGCTTGATTGCAAGGGAAAAAACGTTGAAGAAATTTCTCAGCTGGATCAGACTTTGATTATGGGGTTCATCAAGAAGGTTACCAGTATTGACAATATTAAAGGAATCAATCCCCTGGTGTCGGCTGAAATTCATGATCCTTGGGAGAAATAGCGGTACTATTTTTTTACCTATAGGATTCTTGTTGTGCAATCCATCCTGTTGATCATTTCCTTCTTTCCTTTCCCCGACGCTGTTTCCATCCACCGAGCCAAAGGAAAAGTTACGTTTGAACGGGTGACCTTTGCTTATGAGAAATTACCGGTGTTGCAGGATTTTTCCTTTTCGGTATTACCAGGTGAACTGGTAGCATTGGTAGGCCCCAGTGGGGTGGGTAAATCGACGATTATCAGTTTGTTTAATCGTTTCTATGATCCGCAATCGGGGGTAATCAAAATTGATGGTATTGATATCCGCCGTTTGACCATGAAAAGTCTGGCTGATAATATCGCCCTGATTGACCAGGAAACTTTCCTATTTCATGACACGATTAAAAATAATATCTGCTATGGCCGTCCAGAGGCAAATGACGCAGCAGTTTTATTCGCAGTCCACCAGGCCTATGCTGATGAGTTTATCAACCAGTTGCCGAAAAAATACGATACCAGTATTGGTGATTGTGGGGTGCGCCTTTCTGGTGGTCAGCGGTAGCGGATTTGCATCGCCAGGGCGCTTCTGGAGGATGCCCCCATCTTGGTTTTGGATGAGGCGACCAGCGCCTTGGATACTGAAAGCGAAGTAATTGTGCAAAAGGTACTGGCAAATCTGATGAAAAATCGTACAACCTTTGTAATTGCCCACCGGCTGTCAACCATTCATCATGCGGATAAGATCATTGTTCTCGAAGGTGGTCGGGTAGTTGATACGGGAGTTCATGCTGATCTGCTCAAAAAACGGGGATTGTATAGCCGGCTGTATAAAATGCAGTTTGAAACTGAGTAATGAAAAAAAGAATTACTGACTGGTTGCTGCTTCATGTGGTTCCCCTCCTTGCTTCGCTGATTATCAGGGTGCTTTACCGGTTGAACCGGATTGAGCATCTAGGAGGTGAACATTTGCAGGCTTGCCGTCGGCAAAACAAAGGGGTCATATTCGTTTCCTGGCATGACCAGTTATTGCTGATGGTTAAAAGTGTTTCCAGCCATGGGGTGAAAATTCTTATAAGTTCTTCTAAAGATGGTGAAATAATTGCCAGAACTATGCGTTATTTTGGCCAGGAAGCAGTGCGTGGATCTTCCACCAGGGGCGGAATGGCAGCAATGAGGGAAATGATTGCCCTGGCAAAGGGTTCCGCGGATATGGGAATTACCCCCGATGGACCGAAAGGGCCACGACACCAGGTGAAACCTGGTGTCGTGCAGCTGGCCAAGCTCAGTGCCCGATCAGTTTTGCCGGTGGTCTTTGCCTGCAGCCGCGGTCATCGCTTCAATTCCTGGGACCGTTTTCTGTTGCCTTTTCCTTTTGGCCGAGGCGTTTTTGTCATGGGTGAACCATTGGAATATGATCACGGAGAAGAGCCGGAGCACTTTCGCCGGCGTTTAGCCGAGGCTATGGCAGAAACCTGTCAGCAAGCCCGGGAATATATCGAGGGATATGGTGTATCTGCTGTATGATTTTACCCTGCTGCTGGCAGCTTTAATTCTGATCCCCAGCTATTATTTTAAAGGTGTCCGCACCGGTTCTTTTCGCCAGGGGATGAAAGAACGTCTGGGCTTTTTTGCTCCCGGTCGGTTTGACCGGTTAGCCGGTAAACAGGTTTTCTGGATTCACGCGGTGTCTGTGGGTGAGACCCGGGCGGCGCTGCCCCTGGTGAAAGCTTTGAAAAAAGCTTATCCGGAGGTGGCTTTGCTTATTTCCAATGTGACGGAAACCGGCCATGAAATTGCTTCCCAAATAGCAGAAGTTGACTGCTGTCTTTTTTTCCCCTATGATTTTTCTTTGGTAGTCCGCCGGGTATTAAGACAAGTCAACCCATCCTTGATTGTTATTGTTGAAACCGAGATCTGGCCTAATTTTATCCGCCTGGCCAGAGATGAACATATTCCCGTTGTTCTGGTAAATGGCAGGATATCTGATCGTTCCTATCCCCGTTACCAGTGGGTTAAACGGTTTATCAGACCGATTTTACAGCAGTTTTCTGTTCTTTGTATGCAGACGGCGGAAAATGCCCGGCGCTTGAGAATGCTTGGTGCTCCCGTGGCCAGGGTTCAAGTATCAGGAAATGTGAAATTTGATCTCGATATCGCCTTTCCTGACTATCCTACCGCTGCTCAGCTGAAAAAACGTTATCATCTTCCAGCAGGCGAATTGATCTGGGTTGCTGGCAGTACTCATGCCGGAGAAGAGGAGGAAGTGGCTGACGTTTATCAGCAATTGGCAAACAGCGGAAAATCATTGCGGTTGGTGCTGGTTCCCAGGCACCCTGAACGTTGTTCGGCCGTGGGAAAAATGCTTGCCGGGCGGCAGATAGGCTTTATCCGGCGCAGTGAGTTGACTTCCATGGATGAATTGCTTGCTCCCGGTACCGTTCTTCTGGTTGATACGGTGGGGGAACTGCAGCAGCTTTGCGCGGTTGCGGACATTGTTTTTGTCGGCGGCAGCTTGGTACCGGTGGGCGGCCACAATATTTTGGAAGCTTCAGCGGTCCAAAAACCGGTTGTTTTTGGGCCCCACATGCAAAATTTCAAAGAAATATCCCGGATGCTTTTGGGTGCCGGGGGCGGAGTCATGATTTCCAGGAAAGAAGAGCTTGGTGAAGTAATGGCACGTTTGTTGGTTGATGAAAATCTGCGCTTATCCATGGGTTCCAAAGGCTATGCACTGATTCGGAAAAATGTTGGTGCAACTGCTTTTACCTTGGAAATGATCGGAAAGGTGCTGGCTGAAAATTCTTTCGCAATGGGGAAGGAACATGGGTGATAACAATAAAAACAGTTATCTGAATCCTGGCTGGCATAAGTATTGAAATGTGGTGCCAGTGAATAAGCAGTGATGCTCCATAAAGCGGATTCCCGGTCGAATAATGTTTTTGTTATTTGATAGAGTGGAATTGTTGCCAAAACCAGAGATAGCCAGGAAATGGTTTGCTCTGCTCGCAGCCAGTCCGGGATTATTGAGTGTAGCAAGCTGACTAAAAGCGGGTAAAATGGCATGGGAAATATCTGTATGCCCTGATAGAAATTTCCTTGGGAGAATTCACGGGCTGCGTTTATGTAGACTATTCCATCTGGGCTGGGAACCTGAACAGAGAAAATCAGTATGCCTTTTAAAATGAAGGAACCTAGCAAGATGAGAAAAAAAAGTTTTTTTTCGGTCAGTGGTTGGAGATTGGGAATTGATTTTCTGACCATTATTTCTTTCGGTAGTAGTGGATTGAGCAAGTCTGTTTGGGGTTTTTGAAACTTTTCACTTCCATGTCCTGTCTATTTAAATGCCGCAAGGATTATCAAGGAACTTGCAGCATTTTTTGAATGGCAGAATATGATTGCAAAGGTTTCTCAATTTTTATCGGACTTAGTGGGATATGTCAATGAAAAGCAATGCTGGTAACAGCGTTTAAGACAACTGATGTTGTTGACAATACTTCCTTGACTTTTTCTACTCCGGTTTAAATTGATAATAACTTTAATCCATAGACAATCAAAATCATAATTAGATATTTCCCATTGATACAATGAGTGGATAACGACCGCTATGTTTTATAAATTTGCTTTTGTTGTCTCCCTTTATTTTGAGTTTGGTGGCATGCAGCGTACCATGTTGCGTATTGCCCGTAACTGTATAGAGTTGGGACATGAAGTGGATATTTACACAGGAAAATGGGAGGGGGCACGACCTGAGGGTATCGGCATCCTTGAAATGGATACCCGGGCGATGACCAATCACGCCAGTAATGATAAGCTGGCACAAAAATTCAGTCGGGCGACGAAGAACGGCGAATATGATTGCCTGGTGGGGTTCACTAAAATACCGGGATTGGATATTTACTATGCTGGAGATCCTTGTTATGCCGCTAGAGTTGCGGGTACCAAAGGGACATTTTTCAAGTTAACTCCCCGTTATCGGGCTTTTTACCGCCAGGAAAAAGCGGTTTTTGCTCCTGGAGCCGGAACGGAATTTCTTCTGATTGCTCACCAGGAGCAGGAGAAATTTATTCAATACTATCACAGTGATCCAGCCTGCTTTCATCTGCTTCCTCCAGGAATAAACCGGGAGCTTTTGTTGCAGGGAAAACCTGGGCCGGGGGAAATCCAGCAGTTGCGGCAGCAATTAGGTGTTGCCCCGGATGGGTTCTTGGTATTGTTTGTCGGTTCCCGTTTTCGCACTAAAGGATTGGACCGGGCCCTGCGGGCCATGGCCGGGTTGCCGACTGAATTGAAGCGAAAATGCCGATTGGTGGTAGTCGGTGAAGATAAAAAGCGTCCTTACCAGCGTTTGGCCAGCTCACTTGGTTTGGGCGAAAGGGTTGCTTTTGTTGGTGCCCAAACGCACATGAACAGTTATTATTTTTCTGCTAACCTTTTGCTACATCCCCCCTACGTTGAAAATACTGGTACTGTTTTGCTTGAGGCGATGGTCTGTGGTCTGCCGGTCTTGACGACAGCTAACTGTGGTTTTGCTTCCCATATTGTTGCAGCCGATGCCGGAATGGTATGTTCATTGCCATTTGATCAGCGACAGCTTGGCCAATTCCTGGCTGAAATGCTTGTTTCTGATAAAAAATTTCTATGGTGCCGAAATGGCATATCTTATTGTGAGCGGGTTGACCTTTATAGTTTGATTGATGAATCGGTCCGGGTTATTATTGCCCGGGCGGAGAAAAACCGGAAACTGAAATGATTTACATCCGTGAAGATCTTCAGGACATTTTCCCCCGGTCGTGGAGTGTTGATGATTTTTTAAGCATTGAAGGCGAAGTTGTCAAACAGGTGGTTGTTGAGCGCAAAACCTTCTCTTTTGAGCGCCATGGACGGTCTTTTTTTCTCAAAGCTCATTTTGGTGTTGGCTGGAAAGAGATATGGAAAAACTTGCTACAGTTGCGCCTGCCAGTTCTGGGAGCAAGAAATGAATGGGAGGGAATCCGTTCCCTGGAACGCCTGGGCATTCCCACCATGAAGATCGCTGCCTTTGGCCAAGAGGGCAGAAACCCTGCCAGGATGAAATCATTTATTATTACGGATGCCCTTCAGTATACCGAAGACCTGGAATCATGGTTGCCGACGCTAACGGAGAACTATGGGCATCATGTGGCACTGCCGCTGAAATGGTCAGTAATCAGGGATGTTGCCCTGATTTCGCGGAAGCTGCATTCCAACGGGATCAATCATCGTGATTTTTATCTTTGCCATTTGCGTATTGATCTGAGCTCAGTTGCCCAGGAAGCTGAGCAACCGCGAATTTATGTTATGGATTTGCATCGGGTTGCTATTCGCCGCCAGACTCCATCACGCTGGGTGATTAAGGATATTGCCGGGTTATTGTATTCCGCTCTTCATGCTCCCCGGAAAATCAACCTGACAAGGAATGACTTTCTGCGTTTTGTCAGCGTCTATGATGATCTTTGTTGGCGACAAAGCCTGATAAAAAATCGATATTTCTGGCAAAAAGTTTTACGGCGGGTGATTCATACTCATCGGAGGGGTTCTGCTTCCGGTTCGGCATTGCCGGCGTATATGAATTATTGGCTCGAGCAATGAATATTTAAGAAATTCAGATAGGAATATTGATATGCGTCCACTAACATTTAAAAGTTCTATCCGTGATCGTCTGGAAGTTATTACTCCCTTGGTTAAAAGTGGTAAAATACTGGATCTTGGTGTTGTTGATAGCCGTCGTATGCGTCATGAAACCTCAGAAAGGTTGGAGACCAAAGCAAATCTCTTATTTCGGCAAATCTGTAAAATTAACCCCAGAACTTTAGGGGTGGACATCGACGATGAGGGTATAGAGATTTTGCGGGAAGAAGGCTATCATGTAAGAACTGACAACGTGATGACCATGAACTTGGGAGAACAATTTGATGTCATTATAGCTGGTGAAATCATTGAACATTTGGATAACCCGGGTCAGTTTCTGCAAAATATGAAGCAACATCTGGCTTTGAATGGAACATTATTTATTTCTACGCCTAATCCCTTCTATATCAAACAATTTTGGAAAATCTGGAGATACAACCGACCTCAAGTACATGAAGAGCATACTTGTTGGTTTGATCCTCTAACGTTATCTTACCTCTGCCGGCGGTCAGGATTGGACTCCTATGCAATATACTGGGTGAAATCTAGAAAACATCCGATTAAAACCTGGCCTCAATTCTTGAGAAACTATTTCTCTCATTCTTTTATTATCCTGGCTAAACCTGCACATGACTGATGTCTGGTGATGGACACCGTTTGCAGGTTTTCCTCCAAGTGCTGCAAATAAGAGAGTGAATGCAATGCGAGTTTTAGTGGGCCAGCAACGCCTGTACTGCCTCAAGTATTTTTTCAGCGGGGATGCTGTACCGGCATTGTTCATCCTGCGGGCAGGTACGCAGGAGACAGGGGGAACAGTCCATGGTTGACTGGAAACAGGTATGTTTTTCACCCCGGGGGCCGTTTCTCCGATGATCGGTGGCCCGGTAGTACGATATGGTTGAAGTTCCGAGGGCCGCGGCAATATGGATTGGTCCCGTATCACCACCTATTACCAAATCCGCCATTTTGAGTAACGCCATCAGTTCTTCCAGATTTCCCCGGGGCCAGACGATTGTGTGAGGACATGCTGAGGCTATTCTTTTAACGGCTTCCAACTCTTCTTCATTTCCCCAGGTCAGCAGGGGGGGGATTGCTTTAGTTTCCCACAATGACCGGGCCAGCTCAATCCAGGCATCTATGGACCATAATTTTGTTTCCCAGGTGGTTCCATAATGAAAAATAACCAGCGGCCCCTCTTCTGTTCTGATTGCCGATAACTTTTCCTTAACCTGTTTCAGAAGGCGGGAATCAGCCAGCAGTGGCCCCTGTAGCGGGGCTGGAGGACCTCCGGGAAAGGCGTTTGATGCCAGCGCCAGATTTTTATCAATGATATGAGTGACGGTTTTTGCCAGGGTGACATGACGGTTGGTGGCGATGATGTTTGGCCATTCCCGGACGCCTTGGGCGTCAAAACCGAAGCGGAGCGGAGCGCCGGAAAAACGGGTAAACATCCCGCTTTTGCTGTTTCCTTGGAGATCAAGGACGAGATCATATTTTTCCCGTCGTAACCTTCTGATGGTGGCAAGCACTCCTTTCAAAGATGCTGGTACCCCCTGCTGTCGCCATTTTTTTGTGCTGATACATTGGATTTTGTCAATCAACGGTTGTCCGGTCAGAAAACCGGCAAATGGTTCTTCCACCAGCCAGTGAAGTTCTCTGACTTCCGGGCAGTTTTTCAGATAAGCCGCTACCGGCAGGACATGGATGATATCGCCCAGGGCACTGACTTTGATCATCAGGACTTTCATTGGGGCATATCCAGTAATTCTGCCGCCGCCTGCAAAACTTCTTCAGCCGTAACTGCCTGCATGCATTGGTGGTCTTTGGGACATTGGCGCAACAGACAGGGGGTACAGGGGGTTTCCTTGCGGATAAGTCTGGCTTTGGCAGTCATCGGCGATGTTGTGGTGTGGTCCGTAGGGCCGAAAATTGCCACCAGTGGATTGGCAACCACCACAATTTCAGCTGTGGGGAAAAAGGAGCGGAGAACACCCATGGCCGGGGTGGTCATCACCGCATCCCAATCCAGTTGGTGGAGCGGATCATGATTTTTTTGATCTTTTCACCTGTTAGAGGCTTCATTTTCAGGCTTCCGAATGAGTGCTAACCGTCTACCTTGTCTAGTGGTTCGGCCTCATCGATGAGCATGATAGGGATTTCATCCCGGATCGGGTAGCGTAGCTGGCAGTTATCGCAGATCAACCAATTTTTATCCGACGTCAGGGTCAGCTCTTTTTTGCACTGGGGACAGACGAGAATATCCAGTAGCTCCTTGTTGATAGCCATTTTTTCCTCCTGCTCAATCTGGTGATGTTTCGTGAATCCCTAGCCCGGTGCAGCAGGGATAAAAGAGGTTTAAATCATAGTGAAATGAAATACGTTGAAAGTATTATTACCATGAAGAACCTGAAGATCAAGAAGTTCAGTTAATGAAATCTTCACGACCTTCATGTTCTTCATGGTTGCATTTTTTTTGATTGTTTTGCATTAAATTCATTGATAAGAGGCTGCACGGATAACCGGGAGATAACCCATTGTATCGCCTGCAGCAGATCAGTGGCAATGTAGGCTGGTTGCACATTTTCGGTTTCGTCCAGTCGTTTTCTTTGTTCTTCACCATAGCCGGTCAGGACCAGGATGCCCTCAGCTCCGGCTCTCCTAGCCAGTTCAATGTCAGTCAGTTTGTCTCCCACTATAAATGAATGTCGTTTTCCTAACTGCAGATCCCTGATTGCCTGTTCTACCATGCCGGGGTTGGGTTTGCGGCAACTGCATTGTTGCCGATAGGGTGGATTTCCTGCTGTCGGGTGATGGGGACAGTAATAAATAGCGTCAAGGTATGCCGATTTTGCTTCCAGGAGTTCATTGAGCTGTTGGTGTAATTGCTTGACCAGGGATTCGGAAAAATAACCCCGGGCGACTCCCGACTGGTTGGTAATCATAATGACCGGTATGGCGGTCTGGTTGAGTAATCTAATGGCTTGGGCGGCTCCCGGAATGAGTTTGAGCTGCCCGATATTGTCCAGGTAGTCGACTTCCTCGATAATGGTGCCATCACGATCCAGGAAAACCGCTGCTTTTTGTATGATCGTTTTGTCTGGTAAATGGTTGGCCATCATGTTATCGCGATTTTACAGAGAGGGTTACATCTTAAATCTTAAATATTCACTGAATATTTAAGATTTAACTTAATTTTCTGACTCGTGTTACCCGAATATATTATCAGGATGTTTGGACACGGCTGGGTTGTTTTTTCATAACTCAGAACGTTGAGTATTTAAGATATGACCTTCTCTATGATTATCATTCATTGCTAAACGGGATTCAATCAGCTCAATGAATCGACGTTGTGGTTCAATCTGCACATCAATATCAGCGACCAGCAATGCTGGCAGCAGGTGCTGTGTTTTTGGGATCTCAGCAATTTTTACCGCATCTTTGGCGGTAGTTACCGCCAGCTGGCAGCCAGTGGCCGCCTGGCTGATTTTTTTTAAGTTTTTCAGTTTGTAGTCCGTATGATCAGTAAACGAAATGGTATTTTGCAGTTTGATCCCCAGGGTTTCAAGCTGTTGGAAAAAATAGTCCGGATTGGCTATGCCGGCAAAGGCCAGAACTTTTTTACCCTGCAGCTGACCGACTGATAGATGTTGTGAGGGATGCTTTATGTCATGTAGGGAATGGATTTGATAGCTGGCAGTAAACAGCCGTTCAGGTGATATATAGTTGAAAACCCTGCGGCTTTTTTTGGCAAAAAATGGATGATGGGCATCAAATTTATTGAAAACTGCCAGATCAGCCCTTTGCAGGGCTGAAATCGGTTCTCTTAAAGGGCCGGCCGGCAGTAAAAGTCCATTGCCAAAAAGTCGTTGGCTGTCAATCATGACGATATTTAAGCTTCGTTGTAACCGGTGATGCTGAAAGCCATCATCCATGATAAGAATGTCCGGTTGCCAGCGGGAACAAATGGCCTTGGCCCCTCGGCTGCGGTCGATATCCAGTGCCAAAGCAGCTTGCGGATGCCTGGCGTGCAGCATTGCTGCTTCATCACCAAGCTCACTGACTTTATGTTTATTTTCCTCATCTGGGAGAAGTAGAAGTGGTTTTTGACTGCCACGGCGTTTATAGCCCCGGGTAAGAATCCCCACTTTTTTTCCTTGCTGGCTGAAATATTCCGTCAACCAGCTGACCATGGGAGTTTTTCCAGTCCCGCCAACGGTCAGGTTGCCAACGCAGATAATCGGAACCGGTACCTGATTTGTCTGGAGTAGACCTACATCATAAAGAAGATTGCGGCCGGCAGCCATCAGCCGGTACCCTATGGAAGCTGGATAGAGGAAGCTGTGGCCCAGCAGGCCAATGATTTTATTCATGGGGGGGTGACGGTGGTGATTGGAGATAACCTTCAACGCAGATATCGGTGCCAAAATGTTTAATTTTTAGATTTTTTACCCTTTGGGCTTCAGGCATAAAATTAATTCCCTGGCCGCCCATCATGCCGATAGAACCCCGGCCGCCAATCAGCAGGGGAGCATAAAAGAAACAGAGCTTATCAACAATACCCGCATCTACGGATGACCCGCTGATTTCCGATCCGCCTTCAATAAGTACAGACATGATTTCAAGCTGGGCCAGTTTTTTCATTAGAATCTTCAGATCCAACTGTCCCACTTCATCTGTGGGTATCTGCAAAATATGGTAAGTCCGATCCTTGTACAGTTTCAAGTTTTCCTGATTTTTACAGCTGGTGGCCAGGATAAGCTTTTCCTTTGCATCCTTGCCGAAAATATTGGCATGCAGCGGCGTCCTCAAGCGGGAATCAACGATGATCCGATAGGGATTACGGCTTTTTTTCTCTGACAGCCGGGTAGTCAGCATGGGATTGTCCTGCAACAATGTGCCGATGCCGATCAGGATGGCATCGGTTTCATCGCGCAGCCGGTGCACGTAACGACGTGATTTATCGTTGGTTATCCAGTGTGAATGGCCGGCATGGGTAGCAATTCTGCCATCCATGCTGGCGGCAATTTTCAGGGTAACAAAGGGGGTATTGGTGGTAATATATTTAATGTAGGCTTCGTTCAGCTGGCGGCATTTATCTTCCAGGATGCCGGAAACGGTATCAATGCCAGCTTTCCGCAGCCGGGCAATACCTTTGCCGGCAACTTTCGGGTTGGGGTCTTCCATCCCAATGACCACCCGGCTGATGCCGGCAGCAATAATGGCTTCGGTGCAGGGTGGGGTCCGGCCCTGGTGATTGCAGGGCTCAAGGGTTACATATATGGTGGCCTTCCGGGCTTGCTCTCCTGCTTCCCGGAGGGCATAAATTTCCGCGTGAGGTTTGCCGGCCACCGGATGAAATCCCTTGCCGACGATTTTATCGTTTTTGACCACCAACGCGCCCACCATGGGGTTGGGTGATGTTCGTCCTTTGGCCTTGGCCGCCAGTTTCAAAGCTTGTTTCAGATAGCTTTCATCCGTAAGAAGAATAGTCATTCCTGATTACTGTTTACCATCCCCTGGAGTTCCTGGATAAATTCATTAATATCTTTAAACTGTCGGTAGACCGAGGCAAACCGAATGTAGGCCACATCGTCAAGTTTTTTCAGTAACTGCATAATTTTTTCACCGACAACCGAGCTGTCCACTTCCTTTTCGCCGCTTTCCTGCAGCTCCTGCTCGATGGTGTTGATGATTTTTTCGATGTCATCGATAGCCACCGGTCTTTTTTCACAGGCCTTTTTCAAGCCCAGCTCAACTTTTTTCCGGGCATAGGCTTCCCGGCGGCCATCACGTTTGATAATCAATGGCAGATTGATTTCTATTTTTTCAAAGGTGGTAAAACGCTTTCCGCAGGAAAGGCATTCCCGCCGCCGGCGAATGGTCGTCTGGTCTTTTGAAAGTCTGGAATCTATGACCTTGTCTTCCAGAAAATTGCAAAATGGGCATTTCATTGGCAGATCAGGGGGATGCTGGCTTCTGTAAGCATTTCTTCCGCCAGTTTATCCGGGTAAGGATTACTGATATATATTTTTTTGATGCCGGCATTGATCAACATCTTTGAACAGATAATACAGGGTTGATTGGTACAGTAAATATCTGCTCCATTTATGCTGACACCATGGTATGCTGCCTGGATAATGGCGTTTTGCTCGGCATGGAGACCACGGCATAGCTCATGTCGTTCTCCTGAGGGAATATTGAGTTCGGTTCTGATGCAGCCCCGTTCAAGGCAGTGGGTAATACCAGCCGGGGCTCCGTTATAGCCGGTAGAAAGAATGCGGTTGTCCTTGACCAGGACGGCTCCCACTTGGCGCCGTAAACAGGTGGATCGGCTGGCTACCAGCTTGGCAATCTGAAAAAAATAGGTTTGCCAGTCAGGTCGTGATTGATCTTCAATGGACATATTTTATCCCTTAAATTGAGCAGTTAGCTGAATGCTTATGGTTGACAGCTTAACTTGAAAGACGTTCCCGGTAAATGGGAAAACGGTTGCACAGTTCCCGTACTTTTTCCCGGATGTTCCTGATGTTCGCGGTGTTGTCTGGGTCCTTAAGGACTGCGGCAATAAAACCGGCAGTGGCTTCCATCTCCTTTTCCTTCATCCCCCGGGTTGAAACCATCGGTGTCCCGATACGGATACCGCTGGGGTCGGTGGGCGGGCGCTGATCAAAAGGGATGCCATTTTTATTGGCCGTAATGCCTGCTTCATCGAGTACTTCTTCCGCCCGCTTTCCCTTAATCGACTGAGAGGTAAGGTCAATGAGAAAGAGATGATTGTCAGTGCCAGCGGAAATGATGCTGAAACCACGATCATGAAGGTCTTGGGCTAGATGACGGGCATTACTGACTGTTTGCTGCTGAATATGTTTGAAATTGTCGCCCATGGCCTCCCGGAAAGATACTGCCTTAGCGGCAATGACATGCATCAATGGGCCTCCCTGGATGCCGGGAAAGATTGCCTTGTCTATCCGGGCGGCATATTCCTTTTTACAGAGTATCATGCCACCCCGTGGTCCCCGCAGGGTTTTGTGAGTAGTGGTGGTAACAAAATCGGCAAAAGGGACCGGAGATGGATGCACTCCCGCGGCTATCAGACCGGCAATATGGGCCATATCAACCATCAGCATGGCGCCGACGCGATCGGCAATTTGCCGGAAACGGGGGAAATCAATAATTCGGGAGTAGGAGCTGGCACCGGCGACAATGATTTTTGGTTGTTCCCGGATGGCAATGTCCTCAATTTTATCATAGTCAAGATAATGGGTTTCCCGGTTGACTCCATAAGAGACGGATTGGAAAATTTTGCCGGAAAAGCTTACCAGAGCTCCATGGGTCAGATGTCCTCCATGGGCCAGGCTCATGCCCAATATTTTGTCGCCGACATCCAAAACACTCATATAAACTGCCATATTGGCTGAAGATCCGGAAAGGGGCTGGACATTGACATGTTCGGCCTGAAACAGGTTTTTGGCCCGCTCAATTGCCAGTTGCTCAACTTGGTCCACATACTGGCAGCCACCGTAGTATCGCTTGAAGGGATAGCCTTCGGCGTATTTATTGGTCAGTACACTTCCTTGGGCTTCCAGAACTGCCTGGCTGGCATAGTTTTCGGAAGCAATCATGATCAGTTTTTCTTCCTGCCGCCTGGTTTCATCCTCAATGAGTTGGAAAATATCGGGATCTACAGCTGCAAGATGGGGACTTATGGGGCTTTTGCCCAGTTGTCGTACCCGTCTTGCGTGACGGCCACCGGCAAAAGAAGTAGTTAACCAGGTTTTGACTATATCAATGGCTTTACTGGTTTCGGTGACTCTGCCGCCAAGTACCAGGACATTGGCATTATTGTGCTCCCGTGCCATTTGGGCGGTAAATTGATCGGTCACCAGCGCTGCCCTGACCAGCGGGTTGCGGTTTGCAGCAATGGACATGCCAATGCCGGTGCCGCAGATGAGAATGCCCCTGGAGTATTGTCCACTGGCGACCATGTCAGCCAGCCGATAGGCATAAATCGGATAATCAACGGACGCTTCAGAATTGGTTCCCAGATCGGCGATCAAATAGCTGCCAGCTAGGTTGGTCTTTAATTGTTCTTTTAGGGCATAGCCACCATGATCACTGGCAATCGCCAGGGAAGGGAGTGAATTTTGTTGTAACTGGGTAGTCATTATTGTCAATCCTGATAGCGTCTGAATGACAGGCAGGCATTGGTACCGCCAAAACCGAAAGAGTTTGAAATGGCTGCATCCAAGCTTATTTTTTGAGCCTGATGGGGAACGTAATTAAGGTCACATTGTTCGTCTGGGTTGTCCAGGTTAATGGTTGGATGCACCATGCCGTGATTCAGGGAAAGAACCGTGATGGCTGCTTCCACCGCTCCGGTTCCTCCCAACATGTGGCCGGTCATGGACTTAGTGGAACTGATCAGCAGTTTGTTCGCATGATTAGCAAAAACCTTTTTAATGGCTTGAGTTTCATAGAGATCGTTGGAATAGGTGGATGTTCCGTGGGCATTGACATAACCATAGGCTTCTTTGGGTAGCCCTGCATCATCCAGAGCCATTTGGATTGCTCTGGCGGCACCTTCACCTTCGGGAGCCGGCGCGGCCACATGGAAAGCATCAGCACTGGCTCCATAGCCAACTATCTCCGCGAGGATTGGCGCCCCGCGCCGGAGAGCAAATTCCAACTCTTCCAGGATCAGGATGCCGGCACCTTCAGCCATGACAAAGCCATCACGATCAGCATCGAAGGGACGGCTGGCTTTTTCCGGCTGATCATTGCGGGTGGAGAGGGCTCTCATGGCATTAAAGCCGGCGATACTCAAGGCCGTAACCGCCGATTCTGTTCCTCCAGCTATCATAATATCTGCATCCTGACGCTGAATAATTTTAAATCCTTCTCCGATCGAATGGCTGCCGGTTGCGCAGGCGGTTACCACCGAAAGATTCGGGCCTTTGGCATTGTGGCGGATGGAGATATTGCCCGGTGCCAGGTTGGAAATCATACCGGGGATAAAAAATGGTGAAATGCGTCTGGGACCGCTCTTTTTCAGGATATCATGATTACGTTCAAGTAACTCCAGGCCTCCAAGACCGGAGCCAACGCAAACCCCGGTTCTGGTGCTAAGCGAGTCACTAATGGTTAATCCGGCCATTTCCATGGCCATGTCAGCAGCAGCCAGCCCATACTGGATAAATGTCCCCACCCGCTTGGCATCTTTAGCTGCCATAAAATCAGTTGGTTCAAAATCAAGCACTTCGCCAGCAATTTTAGTTGCCAGTTTTTCAGCATCAAATTTAGTGATTAAACCAATGCCGCATTGGCCGGTCAGCAGCGCCTGCCAGTTTTTATCAACTCCGGTTCCCAGTGGCGTAATCAATCCTACCCCGGTTACCACAACCCGCCTTTTCACGTGTTACCTCCCTGCTTTTCAGGATATGATTTTATATCAGCCAAAAAGAACTTTTTTGTAGTATTATTTGGGAAAATTGTAAAGAAAAAAAGACGTTCGCCTGGAAGGAGAACGTCTTTTTTAGGTATGAATAAGGCGGATTCCAGCCGTGTTTATTCCGCTGGCAGGTGTTCGCTGATATAGTCAATGGCAGTCTGAACGGTTCTTATTTTTTCCGCGTCTTCATCGGGAATTTCAACGCCGTATTCCTCTTCAAAAGCCATGACCAACTCCACGGTATCCAGAGAATCAGCGCCCAGATCATCAATGAACGATGCTTCGCTGGTAATCTCAGCAAGATCTTTAATCCCCAGCTGTTCAGCAATAATTTCTTTTACTTTTTGTTCAACTGACATGTTTTATTTCCTCCTGTTTTTAAGTATCGTCTATTCTTAGTTGATTATGATTTATTCTATGTGAACTGGCTGTCAGGGCATCAGCAGGCCACCGTTGACTTGCAATACCTGGCCGGTGATGTATGATGCCATGGGTGAAGCCAGGAAGGCAACTGCCTGGGCAATATCATCGACGGTTCCCAGTCGCTGGGCTGGAATCAGGCTCAGCATATCATTCTTGGCTTGGTCTGTCATCCTGGCGGTCATTTCTGTTTCAATATAACCGGGAGCAATAACATTACTGGTAATCTGGCGGGAAGCAAGCTCCCTGGCGATGCTTTTACTGAAGCCGATTATTCCCGCTTTGGAGGCCGCATAATTGGCCTGCCCGGGGTTGCCCATTATGCCGACAACCGATGACATGAATATCAACCGACCATAACGTTTTCTGACCATTGGCTTGACTGCGGCCTTTGTGCAGTTGAAGCACCCTTTCAGGTTGACTGCCATGACCTCATCCCATTCCTGCTCTTTCATCCGCAGCAGAAGGTTGTCCCGGGTGATGCCGGCATTATTGATGAGGAAATCCAGTTTGCTTTCCTGTTCAATAATGGTGTCTATCAACTTTTTGGCCTGATCCATGGACGAAATATCGGCCGGGATAAAATGGACGGAACCTTTGAGGCTGCACAATTCCTGTTCAACATTCCGCCCCAATTCCCGGTTGGTACCACAGAAGTATACCTGGGTTCCCAGCGATGCCAGGGAGGCAACAATCGCCCGGCCAATGCCCCGGGTTCCCCCGGTGACCAGGGCTATACGCCCTGAAAAATCAAAAGCTGAAAGAACATCGTTCATCCAAAAACCTCGGCCAGTTTTTTCAGATCGGCTATATTTTCCACTGTATGGGTTTTAACCCGGCGATTAATGCGCTTTATCAGCCCTGAGAGAATTCTTCCGGGTCCCACTTCAATAACGCGGGTAATTCCCTGGGCGACCATAAGGTTCATGGACTCTTCCCAACGAACGGCATTGCTGACCTGACGGATCAGTAAATCACTGGTTTTGTCGATGCTGTAATTAGTGTCGGCATCAACATTGGAGATAATGGGAATTTGCGGTTCGTTAACCTGGACGGCAGAAAACTTTTCTGCCAGCTTTCGGGCCGCTGGCTCCATCAATGAACAGTGAAATGGAGCGCTGACCGGCAGCTTGACGGCCCGGCTGGCGCCTTCATTTTTGGCTTTTAACGTCGCTTCATCCACCGCTTTGACATGACCGGAAATAACAATTTGCCCCGGACAATTATAATTTGCTGGTTCAACGACCTTATCCTTGGCAGGATTGGTGGTTTCTCTACAGATATTTTCCAGCTGTTCATTTTTCATTCCGAGTACTGCAGCCATGGTGCCGAAGCCTAAAGGGACAGCCGACTGCATAAATTTTCCCCGGGCGCGGACCACTTGGACGGCGTCATAAAAAGATATAACTCCGGCAGCTACCAGGGCCGAATATTCACCCAGGCTGTGACCTGCCAGGATAACCGGTTTGATGCCATACTCCTGCATCAGAACTTTCAGGGTTGCAATGCTGGAGGTGAGAATGGCCGGCTGGGTATTCTCCGTCCTATTCAGTTCTTCCCTGGGAGCTTCGAAACATATATCTGCCAGATCCTGATCCAGCGAATCCCCTGCTTCAGTGAAAACATCTTCTGCTACTTTGAATGTCTGGTAAAAATCCTTCCCCATCCCCACATACTGCGATCCTTGGCCGGGAAACAGGAAAGCTACTTTTTCAGAGTGCATAGTCATTGACCTCCTTAACAGCTTATGCCCAAGACCAAAAGGTTCTGGATGAGCTATCTGGATTCAACTGTTTTGGCTAACAGCTTACTGCCAGTGGTCGAAAGCGCTTATCTGTAAAAACAGTTTCCAGAGAATGCCAATTAGATATCCGCTTAAATAGATTTTGGCTTAAAAAGTCAAGGAAAAAATGAAAAAATTAAGACATTTTAATCAGATAGCCGTGTTTTTGCCGGGCAATTCTATCTCTAATCGGCAGAAAGATGCCTTATCTTAAGCAGACAGTGTTTACTTAAACTCAACTTTCTGAGTTGCATTGCCAAGAATACATTACAGGATGTTCGGGCTTGGCTCATAGCCGTGTCTGCTGACAGGCAGGGGTGTTTTTAGAACAACTCAGAAAGTTGAACTTAAATTTATAAATTTGTTTTCATCCGAAAACACAAATCTTCGGGTGTCCCTTGATTTAATGATTAGCATTGCTGTACTACTTACCAGCGGGCAACCATGGCGCCCCAGGTCAAACCGCCGCCAAAGGTATCAAAAAGCAGCAGGTCATGGGGATGCAGTAAACCTTTGCGGTTGGCTTCATCCAGAGCGATGGGAATGGAGGCGGAAGAGGTGTTGCCGTATTTATGGACATTGGTAAAAACTTTTTCCGGCGGCAGGCCGATGCGGCTTGTGACTGCTTTGATGATTCTCATGTTAGCCTGATGAGGGATGAATAATTTGAGCTCATCCAAGGCGACATTATTATGCTGAAGGGCTTCCAGGGCCACTTCCGACAGGCAGCGGACGGCTACTTTGAAGAGCTCATTGCCTTGCATGGCAATATAGTGCAGTTTGTCTTCCACCGACTGGTGGCTGGCAGGGGTGACTGAACCGCCGCCTGGCACTATCAGTAAGGGAGCATACTGCCCATCCGCGTGCAGATGGCTGGAAAGAATACCCCGTCCTGATTTTTCCTCTGCCTGGAGTACCACCGCTCCGGCCCCGTCACCGAACAGCACACAGGTAGTGCGGTCCTGCCAGTTGACAATTCTTGATAATATTTCGGCGCCGACCACCAGGATGTTTTTTGCATTCCCCCCCCGGATGAAACCGTCAGCAACCGCCATTCCATATAAAAAACCACTACATACTGCATTGAGATCGAAGGCGGCGCAACCTCCGGCTCCCAGTTTATGCTGCAGAATGCAGGCCGTGGGTGGAAAAGGCATATCCGGAGTGACGGTGGCGACGATGATCATATCAAGCTCAGACGGTTTGATCCTGGACATATCAAGTGCCTGCCTGGAGGCAGCGCAAGACATGTCGGAGGTTTGTTCATTGTCAGCCGCGATGCGTCGTTCACTGATTCCGGACCGGACAACAATCCATTCATCCGAGGTTTCAATCATTTTTTCCAGGTCTTGGTTGGTTCTGATGGCCTGCGGCAGGTAGGAACCGGTACCGGTGATCCTGGTCATTCTGGGGCTCATTATTCTTCCTCAGCCTCTTCTTCACGATCTTTACTGATAATTCTTTCCTTAATTTGGTTCCAGATTTTTTTCTTAGGCAACAGCTTTTGGATTTCCCCGTTGCGTGCCAGCTCAGCAATCAAGTGGTCGTTGACCCGCTGTTTTGCAAATTCAGTGCTGAACCGAATGGCATTTTTTATTGCTTTATGGCATGAGGAGCCATGGCAGATGAAACAGTTTCCATTGACCCCCAAAAGTGGAGCACCACCATATTCTTTATAATCTATCCTGGCCTTCAGTCGGCGCAGGGCATCCTTGCTTAACAATGCTCCCATTCTACTTTTCAGGTTGGTAGAAAGCTCATGCTTGAGAATGTCAGTCATTGCCAGGGCTAAGCCTTCACTGGTTTTAAGGACGATATTGCCGACAAAACCGTCACAAACAATAACGTCGATATCGCCGGGGAAAATATCCCCTCCTTCGATGTAACCTACGTAATTTAATGAGCTTTTTTTCAGCAGGGCATCGGTTTCCCGGGTCAGGTCGTTTCCCTTGGAAGATTCTTCCCCGTTACTCAGCAATCCGACTCTGGGGGCTGATTTGCCAAGTATATAGGTGGCATAAACACTGCCCATGACCGCAAACTGCGCCAAGTGTAAAGGTTTGCAATCGACATTGCCGCCCACGTCTAAAATAACTGTTGAGCCCTTTACGGTGGGGAGATTGGTGACGATTGCCGGCCGGTCGATATTTTCCAGCTTTTTCAGGGTAAACATGGCCAAGGCCATGGCGGCTCCGGAATTGCCGGCAGATATAATTCCTTCGGCCCTGCCGTCACGAACCAGATCAATGGCAATCTTCAGGGATGAATCTTTTTTCCTTCTCAGGGCTTTTGACGGCGAATCATCCATGCTCACCACTTCGGAGGCATGCTGGATGTAGATAGGCAGGTTTTTTATCGGGTATTTTTTCAGTTCGTGTTCAATGCGTTCCCGGTAGCCCACCAGGATGACATGGATATTGTATTCCCGGGCTGCTTCTACGGCACCGGCAACAATTTCCTCCGGGGCGTTATCGCCACCCATGGCATCTACGGCTATCTTCATGCGGTTGCACTGTGTTGGGAATCAGGCATAAAAGTCCTTTTCAGGATTTCAGCGCCGGCCCTGCCTCCAGGGCAGGCTGGCGACCGGGAAAAGTTCCCGGCTTGCCGCCGGGATGCCTGGATATTGTCAGAAAAAAATGTATAACGACAATGCGTAAGGTAAGAAGTCAGTTTCCAAGGATATCCGGACACTGCTCATTTATTCATTGTTGATGGCAAGAATAACTTCCCCTTTGTAAGTACCGCAACTGGTACAGATCCGGTGGGGGATAGTTGGAGCCTGACAGTTAGGGCAAGTGGAGTGAGCCGGCGCAGTCAGTGACTGGTGTGCCCGACGCTGCCTTTTTCTGGCTTTCGATGTTCTTCTCTTTGGTACGGCCATGGGAATACTCCTGAGTATTTTCTCTTTAAGAGTTTATGCTTTCGTTATAGCAGTTACAAGGAACCATAATCCTATTGCGCTCCGAGTGCAAGGGGAGACTAATAAAAAAATTGTGCTGAATTGTCAAGGAAAAAGCGTTTATCTTCTATGCTTTCCCTTTAATCTTATGGTTTTTTGCTTGATGGCCGACCGTCAGTTTAGAACGCAAGACATAAATATAAAAGTCTATAACTATTTGGATATTAAGATATATTTATAATAAATATTTCACAATATTATAAAAAATTGCTAATATTTCATTGACAATCAACGATATATTCACTAAGAGAAGTATGGCTAATTTTTTCTATAAAAGGGTGTTGCAATGATCGCCGTAAGTCATTGATTTTATTAGTGTTTCCGGGAAAATCCCGAATGGAGTTTTTCGCTAAAAAACCTATGATTTCAATAGGTTAGCCGATTCGTTGCAACACCCTTTATAAGTGTAAGTTGTTTTTATTTTTTTTGCACATTAATTTCAATGTATTTTGTCTGCGTGAAAGGAGGTGGAGAGGGATTTTTAGTATTTCTGTTAGCTGATAACGGGGAAGGATTAACGAGGAATTTTAAATAGGAGAGAGGTTATGAAAATAAGAAAAAATTGGTTATTGCTGGGTATGGGAATACTGGGAGTGCTGTTACTGACAGTGGCTGCCTGTACTACCTTTACCAATCAGCGGGCCAGTGCCTTGAAACTGCCGGTGCCCGTGGAAGGGGCCCAGTATGTCGGTAATGAAGCCTGTGCTGACTGCCACGATGAGTTAGTGGCCAAGTTCAGCGGCTCCATTCATGACCGGATCATGGCAGCTGAAACGGCCATTGGTATGCAGGGATGCGAAACCTGTCACGGTCCGTCCAGTAAACACGCTGACAGTGAAGATCCGGAAATGGTTATTTCTTTCAAAACATTGGATGCCAACCAGGCTTCCGCCGTCTGTCTCCGCTGTCATAGCGACGGTGAACAGATGGACTGGGCTGGTACCGCCCATCCTTTTAATGAAGTGGCCTGTACCACCTGTCACCAGGTTCATGATGCTCCGGTTAAGGAAAATTCGCTGAAAAAAGCCGAACCGGAACTCTGTTACCAATGTCATCAGTTGGAACGGGCTAAAATGTACTATCCTTCCCACCATCCGGTGAAGGAAGGCAAGATGGTCTGCAGCGACTGCCACGCCAATCATGGTTCCATGGTTAAGAACCTGAAGACTGATGAGCGGCTAAACGATCTTTGCCTCAACTGCCATACCCGTTACCAGGGCCCGTTCGTTTTTGAACATGCTCCGGTCAGCGATGATTGTACTATCTGTCATGATCCCCACGGGACGGTAGCCAATAACCTTAAAATTCAGAATGAGCCTTACCTGTGCCTGCAATGCCATGAGCCCCATTTTCATAGCGGGCGTTCCGGTGGGGCCGCTTCGGTAAACGGTACTTCACTTAGTGCCGAACAGCTTGCCAGTCATCCTGACGCGCAGATGATGTCTTGGGGTCAGGCTTATGCTACCAAATGTACCCAGTGCCATGTGCAGATTCATGGTAGTGACCTGCCCTCCCAGAGTGTTCCCGGGCAGGGCCGTGGTTTAACCCGATAATGAACGGATTACAAGGAGAAATCATGAAACGGATTGCTTTATTATCTCTGTTGGCAGTCTGTCTGATCCTTGTCCCCGGCTTTGCCAAGGCCGACCAGACCACCGGGAAGGTGAGTGTGGGATTTGAGGGTGTGGATGTGGACGACTCCAAAGAAGGAGCCGGTGAGTTTCATCATCTGAACCAGGGGGTTGGTGTTACCCTTGATGCAGAGGTGGATGGCTGGCAAAAGGGCGTCAAGTATGATGGCGCGATAAATTTTACTGATGATGACGATATGGAAGGGTCGTTGAACCTTGATGTGAAACGCTACTTCCGGACCAACAACAGTTATCGGCGTTTCAACCACTGGCTGGAAAATGATGATCTGGTGAACTGGAATACCGATCCCGACTTTGCCTTTCCGACAACCATGGCGCCGACGGTTGCCGACATCTTTTATGTGGCGTTGGGCAGCAAGAAGATTATGTGCCGCCCTGATCTTGTCGGGGCTAACGTGGGTATCGCCCAGCATGACTCTTGGGGCAATGATCTCTATATTATCCGTGAGGAATTTACCAGTAAGAATGAATTCCTGATTCCGGGAGCTGAATTTATAAAAATTCATGCCGACTACCGGCGGGAAACCCGGCACGGTTACGAGCAGGGCCGGACGATGAACAAGTGTTCCGGCTGCCACTTTTTTGCTGAAGATCGGCGGGTTAATGAGGCTACTGATGACTTTAAAATCGGTGCCACCGCCCACTTAGGGATGCTGACGGTAGATTATACCTTCTTCTACCGTGAATTTGAGGAGAATGCCTCCAACCCCACGAATCAGTATGTTGGGGCCAGTAATGCCGGTGGCCTGGCCGACCAGAAGATTATCTGGGATGCAAATGATGGGGCCATCTCCTATGACGCGACGCCGGAGTCTGAAAAGGATTCTCATATCATCAAGGCCCAGCTGGCGTTGCCGTTCAACACCTCGGTGTTTGGTACCTATGTCAATACGACGGTGGAAAATAAATCGGCCAGCGATTACAATACCAGCTATCAAGATGCTGCTGCTGTTGAATATGATTATGGTATAACCGATGATCCTGAATATGATTATGACCGGGTGGCCTTCCGCCTTACCTCGTCACCGATCAAAAACCTCACCGTATCCATGCGCTATTCCTATGAAGAGCTTGATAGTGATACGGTTGCTGTAGAGTATGATAATACCAGATTTTATGATGATCATGTTGCTCCTGATACAATGGCTGATCCAGCCCTGTATGATCTTGAAGGTTATGATGAGCATCATGACGACCCCTCTTTTTACCGGGAATCTTCTCTGGATCGAGATACTGATACCTATGGCATTGACCTCAAGTATCGTCTCTTTAGCCGGACCAACCTTCTATTGGGCTATGAGCGTGAAGAGATTGACCGTGAAGACGAAGCTTTGGGGGAAACGGAAACCGATACTTTTAAAGTAAGCTTGAACAGTCGCTACTTCAAGAATATTAGCCTGCGTCTCAAGTATCAGTACCAGGATATTGATGAGCCATTTGCTCATCAGGGGGCAGCCCTGGCAGATGGAGATGCAATTGATGCCTGGTTAGATGATGTGCAGGAAGGTACTACTTGTGGTGGAACCAATAGTTTAGTAGGCCTTCCAATGCCATGGTTTGATCCCGCCGGCGAGTACTTTGTCATGTACAACAGCCGAGAAGCAACTTTGACCGCCGAGCCGGAAAATACCCATGAACTGTCTTTTAATGCTAACTGGATAATCTCTCCAAAATTGTCTGTCAACGCCCATTTCAAGTACCTCCTGGAAGAAGTGGAAATGGATATTCCCGGTTTTACCAACAGCTATGACAAGGAGATGTTTGCTCCGGGAGTTGATCTGTGGTTTGCGCCGACTGATCGTTTGGTTCTTACCCTGGCTTACGAGTTCCAGAAGATGGAGGATGAAACTTTTCTCTCCATCCCCGCTTACGGCGGCTGAGCAGGCTCATACCTGCACCCAAGTTTTGGGTACACGTTGGATGAGATCGAATACAATACCGATATTCACACTCTGATGTTCAGTGCTGATTTTACCTATTCCGATAAACTGAGTTTCAACGGCAATATTGTCTGGAATAACGGCGAAGCCGAAATGGAAGACGTTAATGCCGGAACTTTCACCGGTGCTGATCCTGATGGCAGCTATGCCGGTATGAATCATTATGTCTCCCTGCCTGGCTGGGAAGATAATTCTGATCTGGAAATTGACCAGATAGAATACAGCCTCGGTGTTGTCTATAATTTTACCGACACTGTAAGCTTCAACCTGAATGCCAGCTATTTCGACTACAGTGATGATGAGCCGTATTTGTATGATACCGACGGTGATGTGCTATACGTCAATGGCGGGATGACCATGCGTTTCTAGGTTGTTCCTGCAAGTCTAAGTAAAAAAGGGGGTGCCGTTCGGCACTCCCTTTTTTTATTTGACATTTATGCTACCCGGCCGCTAGATGTAGTTGCCAATTGTGGGTATTTTGGCGTAGGTCTGGTTATTGGTTTAACGCGGTTTTCGGCAGCCGGCGAATCACCCGGATGGTGATTCAGGCTGTCGGCCTCGGAAGCCGGACAGGATGTCCGGCGAGAATGAGCGTGAACCAGTAACCAGACATGCCTCCGTAAAAAAAGCGATTTTTATTGTCGGCCCGCGGCAGGGCTGTAAACAT
>Ga0307990_1000160_pt1 | contig 64773 bp, 54 predicted proteins | sample EllFjometagen129_FD_203168 | JGI IMG/M metagenome (GOLD analysis project Ga0307990, IMG submission 203168) | Marine microbial communities from Ellis Fjord, Antarctic Ocean - #129 | ecosystem: Environmental > Aquatic > Marine > Unclassified | place: Southern Ocean | collected 2014-10-08
TTTCATTTTCTTAGGAAGGCGTTTCCACTTGGGAAATTCTTTTTTCAGTTGTTTTTTTACTATCAACTTGATATTCTTGTGATGCATGAAAAGCCTCCTTTTTTGATCGGTATTTTCTTGGTGGAAACTACCAGTCATCATAGAGGCTTTTCTGCATTAAGTCAATGTTTTTATTGAGTTTTTACCATATCTTGGCAACACCTTTTATGTGTGTAGCCGGACGAGGTTAGAAATATTTACCTGAATGAGTCGTAACTCTTTTTGTTTTCTGCTTGACTATAAACTTTAATAACACTATATATAGTGTTATTAAAAATATTAATAATGAGGTTATTATGAATACTATAACTGCTAATCAATTAAAGACAAAAGGTATATCTGCAATTGAAAGTAACCTTGTTGCTGATCGTGAGCTAATAATTACCGTCCGAGGAAAAGAAAAATTTGTGGTTATGAATATGCAACATTATAACTTTTTTCGTGAATGTGAGCTTGATGCCGCTTTACATGAAACCAGGGCCGATTATCAGGCCGGTAAATTTGTTAGCGAAGAGGTTGAAAAACATATCAAACGGCTCACAGAATGAGTTATAAACTTGTTTACACCGACAGCTATACAAGGAGAGCAAAGAGGTTTTTCAAAAAACATCCAGAGCTGATATCCCAGTATGAAAAAACTCTCAAAATACTAGAGATAAATCCTCAACATCCCTCGCTGAGATTGCATCGATTGAAAGGAAAATTAAATAATTTACACTCGGTGTCTATTAATATTTCTTACCGCATCACCCTGGAATTTTATTTTATAGAGCAAGAAATCATTTTGGTAAATGTCGGACCTCACCATGATATCTATCAATGAATATCTAAGCAGTAAGCTTCCTGCTCGTTTTTCTGGCCGCTTTCCCCCTCCCCATTGCTACCTGGTCTTAACTCGTGTTCATCCGGAAACATTAGTTTCCGGATGGAAACCAATTGTATGCCGGTGAGCATCCGCCGTCGGTTGACCAGATTGACTGGCTGATTATCATGGGCGGGTCAATGAGTGTAGCCGAGGAAGAACGCTATCCCTGGCTGGCTGCAGAGAAGACCTTTATCAGACAGGCGATTTACCAGGGAAAAAGGGTGCTGGGGATTTGTCTGGGAGCTCAATTGATTGCCAATGTCTTGGGCCGCCGAACGAATCACCACGACGGTGATTCGTTCGGCGGTTGGACTAACTTCCTAAATTTTGTCAACGATAAAGATTTGACCCCCTTTCATTATCATCTCAACTCTTTATGATAACTTTGCAGGGATTTCACCAATGCCTCGCCTTTTTTCCGCGCCGCTATCCCTTTGGCGGCAGCTAAAGCGGCTGCTGGAGTGGTAATAAATGGAATCTTGTAGTTAATTGCCGCCTGGCGAATATAAGAATCATCCTCATGGCTGTTTTTGCCCCTGGGAGTATTGATGATCAACTGAATTTCACTGTTTTTTATGGCATCAATAATATTGGGACGACCCTGTTTCAATTTGAAAATCTCTGTGGTTTCAATCCCCTGTTGCCGCAGAAAACGGCTGGTTCCCTCGGTGGCCAGAATTTTAAATCCCTGCACACTAAACTGCCTGGCCGCTTCAATGATCCCTGGCTTATCCCGCTCAGCAACGGTAATCAACACAGTCCCCACTAACGGCAAGACTGACTGGGTCGCCTCCTGCGCCTTGAAGAAAGCCATACCGAATGAATCAGCCATCCCCAGCACCTCGCCGGTGGATCGCATTTCCGGACCCAGCACCGGGTCCACTTCAGGAAACATATTAAAGGGAAAAACAGCCTCCTTGACCCCGAAATAACCAACGGGTTTTACCGTCAAGCCTAAATCGGCCAGTTTTTTACCCAGCATGACTTCCGTTGCATAACGGGCCATGGAAATATTGCAAATTTTTGAAACCAAAGGGACGGTTCGGGATGCCCGGGGATTGGCCTCCAGAATATAAACCGTATCGTTGGCAATGGCATACTGGATATTCATCAAGCCAACCACCCCCAGCTCGACCGCTATCTTTCTGGTGTACTCTTCAATAGTTTCAATATGTTTCAACGGGATGCTGATGGGAGGAATAACACAGGCCGAATCCCCGGAATGGACACCAGCCAGCTCAATATGCTCCATTACCGCCGGGACCAGGGCATCAGTACCGTCAGCAATGGCATCAGCCTCAGCCTCGATGGCATTTTCCAGGAACTTATCAATCAAGATTGGCCGCTCCGGTGAAACATCAACGGCAGCCAAGACATAGTGACGCAGCATATCCTCGTCATGAATCACTTCCATCGCCCGACCACCTAAAACATAAGAAGGCCGAACCATCAGGGGATAACCTATTTTTCCAGCTATCTCCAGGGCCTCAGGCAAAGTACTGGCCATTCCCGATTCCGGCTGGGGGATGCCAAGTTTACGCATTATTTGCCGGAAACGGTCCCGATCCTCGGCCAAATCAATGCTCGCCGGAGACGTTCCCAAAATTTTCACCCCGGCAGCCTCCAGTTCCTTGGCAATATTCAGGGGCGTCTGGCCACCGAACTGGACAATCACGCCTTCAGGCCTTTCTTTTTCGTAAATGCTCAAAACATCTTCAACCGTCAGGGGTTCGAAGTAAAGTTTATCGGAAGTATCATAGTCAGTAGAAACTGTTTCCGGATTACAATTGACCATGATCGATTCGTAACCGGCTTCGCGGATACAAAATGCCGCATGAACACAGCAGTAATCAAACTCAATCCCCTGTCCAATGCGATTAGGCCCTCCCCCAAGCACCATAATTTTGGGCCGTTCACTGACTTCAACCTGGTCCGGGGCATTATAAGTTGAAAAATAATAAGCTGCATCTTCAACCCCGCTCACCGGCACCGGCTCCCAGCCCTCACAGATCTCCAGATTTGTCCTTTGCCTCCGAATATCCTCTTCTGCAACTCCGATAATCTGAGCCAGATATTTATCGGCAAAACCATCCTCTTTTGCCTGGCGCAGCAGATCATCAGGCAACGACTTCCCTTTGTATTGCAGTACCTGTTCTTCCAATTGTACCAATTCCCGCATCTGCTCGATAAACCAAGGCTTAATATAAGTAATAGCATGCAGTTGATCGATTGTTGCCTCCTGGCGTAGAGCCTCATAAAGAATAAACTGCCGTTCACTGCTGGGATCCTGCAACTGCATAAACAGTTCTTCCAACGGAAGATCATGGTAATTTTTCGCGAATCCGAGACCATAGCGACCAATTTCAAGCGAGCGGATGGCCTTCTGGAACGCCTCCTTATAATTTTTACCGATGCTCATCACCTCGCCAACAGCCCGCATCTGGGTACCCAGTTTATCCTCGACACCGGCAAATTTCTCAAAGGCCCAGCGGGCAAATTTGACCACCACATAATCTCCGGAAGGGGTGTATTTTTCCAATGTCCCGTCCCGCCAGTAAGGAATTTCATCCATGGTCAGACCACCGGCCAGGAGGGCAGAAACATAGGCAATGGGAAAACCGGTGGCTTTTGAAGCCAGCGCCGAAGAGCGTGAGGTGCGAGGATTAATCTCGATCACCACCACCCGACCGGTTTCAGGGTCATGGGCAAACTGGACATTGGTGCCGCCAATCACCTCGATAGCCTCAACAATATCATATGAATAGTTTTGCAGGCGGTCCTGCAATTCAGGAGCAATCGTCAACATGGGAGCCGTACAATAAGAATCACCTGTATGTATCCCCATGGCATCCACATTTTCAATAAAACAGACCGTAATTTTCTGATTTTTGGCATCACGAACCACTTCCAGCTCCAGTTCCTCCCAACCCAGAACCGACTCCTCCACCAGAACCTGGTGCACCAGGCTGGCCGACAGGCCACGGGCGCAGATGGTCCGCAACTCATCAACGTTATACACCATTCCTCCACCAGTACCGCCCATCGTATATGCCGGCCGGAGGACAACAGGATAACCAAGCTCTTTGGCTACCTTTTCAGCATCTTCAACCCGGTTGACCGCCGTGCTTCGCGGCATCTCAATTCCCAGGTGATCCATAGTTTTTTTAAAGGCGATTCGATCTTCACCCCTTTCTATGGCATCGATATTCACCCCGATAACTTTGACCTTATATTTTTCCAGGATGCCGGCCTTAGCCAGTTCTGAAGAAAGATTGAGAGCCGATTGCCCTCCCAGGTTTGGCAACAAAGCATCCGGCCGCTCGGCAGCAATAATCTTCTCCATGGTCCGCAGATTCAGGGGTTCAATATAAGTGACATCAGCCATATCAGGATCAGTCATAATCGTCGCCGGATTGGAATTGACCAACACAATCTCATAACCCAGCGAACGTAAGGCTTTGCAGGCCTGGGTACCGGAATAATCAAATTCACAGGCCTGTCCGATGATGATCGGACCTGAACCAATAATCATTACTTTGTTGATATCTTCACGTTTCGGCATCTTTTCTCCTCCTTAACCGAAAAAACCATTATCGAAATTTTCACCCATGTACCATCTGCCAAGCCATCATTATGCCTGACCACATGCAAAGGTCAACAAAAAAAACAGGACAATGCCAGCAACGCCAATATACTTGGTGATTGAAGAAAATATTTATTCATGTTAATAAAATAAAAGTTTTGTCGCCATACGCTTTTTCAAGTAAAAAGCGACAGTGAAGACATCCTGAACATGGTTGCGGTAGACTAATTTTCCGGTATAAAACACAGATGATGAAAAAATGGCAATACGATACCGAATTATGATTGTTTCAAAGTACACAAACTGTTTTTCACAAGCGATAAAGAGCAAGGGTCAGTATAATAAAGCCTACATTTAATAAGGAGGAAATCATGGAGAGTGTAAAAGAGTTTATGGCCGGAGTTATTCGCAAAAATCCTGGAGAACTTGAATTTCACCAGGCGGTTGAAGTGGTGGTTGAATCGATCGCCCCATTCCTGAAAAAAAATCCCCAATATGAAGAAGAAAACATTATAGAAAGAATGGTTGTTCCTGAAAGGGTTCTGATTTTCAGGGTGCCCTGGATTGATGACAAATGCAAGATTCAAGTGAACGTAGGCTACCGGATCGAGATGAACAGCGCCATTGGCCCATATAAAGGCGGGCTCCGGTTTCATCCCAGCGTTAATCTTGGGATCCTTAAATTTCTGGCTTTTGAGCAAGTTTTCAAGAATAGTCTCACCACTCTGCCCCTGGGCGGCGGTAAGGGTGGTTCGGATTTCGATCCTAAAGGGAAATCCGATATGGAAGTCATGAAATTCTGCCAGAGTTTTATGTCTGAACTTTTCCGTCATATTGGCGAAAACACAGATGTCCCGGCGGGTGACATCGGCGTTGGTTCACGCGAGATAGGTTATTTGTTCGGTCAGTATAAAAGATTGAGCAATGAGTTTACTGGCGTGCTTACGGGTAAGGGTACTAACTGGGGCGGCAGCCTGATCCGGCCCGAAGCTACGGGTTACGGTTGTGTCTATTTTGTTCATGAAATGGTGAAAACCCGAGGCGAAGACCTTGAAGGCAAAACCTGCGTTATCTCCGGTTCCGGTAATGTGGCTCAATATACCACTGAAAAACTTCTGGAATTTGGGGCCAAGGTGGTCACTTTGTCGGATTCCAACGGTTTTATCCATAAACCAACTGGTTTGACCGAAAAAGATCTCAAGTTTGTGATTGAGCTTAAAACCGTTAAACGGGGTCGGATTAGTGAATGTGCCAAGGTTCTTGAAGGTTGTAAATACTTTGAGGGGAAAAGACCGTGGGGGATTGCCTGTGATGTCGCTTTTCCCTGTGCCACCCAGAATGAAATTGATGAAAAAGATGCTAGGATGCTGGTTGAAAACGGTTGTTATGTCGTCGGTGAAGGTGCCAATATGCCAACTATTCCGGATGGTGTCAAAGTGTTTCAGGATGCCAAAATCCTCTATGCTCCCGGCAAAGCTGTCAATGCCGGCGGTGTTTCAACCTCCGGACTCGAGATGAGTCAGAACAGTATCCGGACGGCCTGGACCCGCGAAAAAGTTGATATGAAACTTCGTCAGATTAAAATAAATATACATGAAAATTGCGTAGAATACGGCAGACAAAAAGACGGCTACATCAACTATGTTGTAGGTGCCAATGTTGCGGGTTTTGTCAAAGTGGCGGATGCGATGCTCGATCAGGGTGTTGTATGATTATATCAGGATACGACCACCCTCCTACTCCTGTGGTCGGGTGGTCGTTTTTATGATAGTTCAAAGTTACAAATCAGGATTAAAATGAAACCCTTATTTAGTTCCGGAATCGAGGCCCTTGACGAGATGTTGCAGGGGATACTTGCTGGTGACAATGTTGTCTGGCAGGTTGATGATATCAGGGATCAAATTCCATTTGTCCACGCCTTTTGTCGATCTGCGTATTGCGACGGGAAAAAACTGATATATTTCAGATTTGCGTCGCATGAAGCGCTCGTCCCCGATGAATTTGCAGCTGAAGTGCATCTCCTGAATGCCAAAGCCGGATTCGAACAATTTATCAATAAAATACTGAATGTCGTCAAGACGAGTGGCAAAAAGGGTGTGTGCTACGTGTTTGACTGTCTCTCCGGGCTGGCGGAGGACTGGTACAGCGACCGGGTTCTGGGAAATTTTTTTAAACTGGCCTGCCCATATCTCTATGTATTAGACACGGTTGCATACTTTGTTCTGATTCGAAATTCACATTCGCCGCTCTCAATAAATGCTATCCATTCAACGGCTCAGGTTGTGCTCGATCTGTATCGAAGCAACGAGAGGGACTATATCCTGCCCTTGAAAGTTAAGGGGCGCCATACGTCGACCATGTACATGCTCCATTCATTGATGGGAGATAAACTGGAACCGGTGACTCGGAGTACCATTGTTTCTGAAATCCTGTCGACGACACCACAGCCATGGATTGACGGCAATCTTGTCCGTCGTGACCCCTGGATAAAAATTCTGGGGGAGGCACAGGCGGTATGCTCAATCTCGGGTGATCTGAGTTCGGCGAAAGAAACCAAGTCTCTCCAAAAGCAGCTGATCAGGATGATTATCACTCGTAATCAAACCGCTGCTAGGTTGTGCGAAGAGCATTTTAAACTTACCGATCTGGTATCTATCGGTAAACGGGTGATTGGTACAGGGCTTATTGGTGGAAAATCAACCGGTATGCTCTTGGCGCGGGCTATCCTTAAAAATGATAATCCGAAATGGGATAAACTTCTGGAGATTCACGACTCTTTTTTTATCGGCGCCAATGTTTTCTACTCCTTTATTATTAATAACAAATGCTGGTGGGAACGACACCAGATGAAAACTTCTGAAAATCCCTACATTGAAGCTGAAAAGATCAGCCAAAAACTTCTCAACGGGAGCTTCCCGAAGGATATAGTCGATCAATTTAAGGAGATACTGAACTATTTTGGGCAATCACCGATAATTGTCCGATCAAGCAGCCTTCTGGAGGATGCTTACGGCAATGCTTTTTCCGGTAAATACGAAAGCGTTTTCTGCGTCAACCAGGGTACGCCCAAAGAACGCCTGGAGCAGTTTAAGGATGCGGTACGCACAGTCTATGCAAGTTCTGTTAGTCGAGATGTTTTGACCTATCGCTTGCATCGGGGCTTATGGAATCGGGACGAGGAGATGGCTCTGCTGGTGCAGAGAGTCTCCGGGGATTTTTACGAAGATTACTATATGCCGCAACTTGCGGGTGTGGGTTACTCCTACAACCCTTATGTCTGGGATTCGGAGATTGATCCGGCCGACGGCCTCTTGCGGCTTGTGTTTGGTTTGGGTACCAGGGCTGTAGATCAGCACGATGATGATTATACCCGCATCGTTGCGCTCAATGCTCCTTTAAAACGGCCTGAAGTGAGCTCTGATGATGTTCGCAGGTACAGTCAGCGGATTGTCGATGTCCTTGATCTGAAAAACAACACCCAGGTGAGTACGGAGTTCGAAACCGTTGCCAAAACAACTCCCGGGCTCCCTCTTGAACTCTTTGCGGAGCGTGATCGTGAAATGGAAAAGCGAGCCCGGCAACACGGTGTTCAAGACGTTTTTTCCTGGATGTTGACGTTTAAAAATGTCTTTACCGAGACGATTTTGATTGACGATATGCGGGAGATGCTCAAGATTTTGGGCAAAGCCTATGATTATCCGGTTGATATCGAGTTTGCGGTAAACTTTTCCGATGACAAAACCTACCGGATCAATCTTCTTCAGTGCCGCCCCTTTCAGGTTAATGTCGAAATAAGTGGTGCCAAACTGCCGGATAATATTCAGGAAAAAGATATATTTCTCAAGACATCGGGGCCTATTATAGGACAAGCCGTAGCTCAGAAAATTGACCGGATTATCTATATAATCCCGTCAAAATACAGCGCCTTGACAACGTCGGAACGTTATTCGGTTGCCCGTTTGATCGGAGATCTAACCAATGATCTGTCCGACGAGAAAAACGTTATGCTGGTCGGGCCCGGACGTTGGGGCAGTAAAATGCCGGAATTGGGGGTGCCGGTTTCATTTAATGATATCAGGAATGCCTCGGTTCTTTGTGAGCTTGTCACCATGCATGAAAAACTGACCCCCGATATCTCTCTGGGAACCCATTTTTTTAATGACCTTGTCGAAATGGGTATTGTCTATATCGGCATTTATCCTGGCGATGAAGGCTACGTGCTGAATGAAAAACTGATTCTGCAGGGTTCTAATGTTTTATCTGAAATTTATGAAAAAAAAGATAATGTCGCTGCCGCGATACATGTTTCAGATATAGATAATACACTGACGAGTCTGTTTTTTCACGCCAATACACTCAGTCAGGAAGGAATTGTTTTCCAGGCAAAAAATTAAAACACCCTCTATTTCGGTAAATCCTTAGGCGGTATAGTAATAAAAAAAGCGGAAAGCTAATCATTTTGATTAGCTCCCCGCTTTTTTTTGTGTACAGGATCAAACTTTTACATAGAGAAGGGTTTTTAACCCTTTAAAATACGTTTGGCGGCATCATCGAGGACGTCGGTCATGAAGGGGATGCCGGTTACCGCTTCAGTCTCGCGGTTGCCGGAGAAGACCTCATCCCGGGTGATCTTGTTAATGTTGAATTTGCGGGCTCCGGCCAGTAACTGCTGGAGGCCGGCTGCCAGTTTGTCGGCCAGGGTATACATGGCGATAGCCCCGTAGGGGATATTTTTTATCTCATCGGTTCCGACCTTCTTTTCAACTTCGTGGTAGCCGGCAAAGATTTCATCGGCGTAACGTCCGTATTGGGCAACATTTGGTGGCAGAGATTCCCAATGGCCGCTTAAGCGTTGGCGTTGTTCCGGTTTAATAACCCCTTCAACATTGGCACCGAGGTAACCGGGGATCATTACCGCCCGACCCATCAGCGCGAGTTTAGTGAACGGGGCACCTAAAGCCAGGGCTTTAAAAATATGGTCTTCACGGGCCATGCCGCCACCGATGCAGAGGTCGACAACCTTGGCTCCCTGATTGGCAAGAATGCTGGCATACTCATAAGCCTTGGAATGTAGATGGATTGAAGGTACGCCCCAGCTTTCCATCATGTTCCAAGGACTCATGCCGGTGCCGCCGCCGGAGCCGTCAATGGTCAAAAGATCAAGTTCGGCTTCGGTCGCAAACTTGATCGCCATAGCCAGAGCTTCCATGCCGTAGGAGCCGGTTTTTAAGGTGATTCGTTTGAAACCCAAACTGCGCAGATAGTCAACTGATTCCATGAAATCAGCTTTAACTTCATCAACGTCGGAGAAGGCGGTACCGCCTAAACGGCTGTGCCGAGCAAAGGCGAGGATAGCGCGGTTTTTGAAAGCTTCCTGGACTTCCGGAAGAGTTGGATCGGGGTCGACTATATAGCCGCGATTTTTAAGGAACTGGGCGTATTCAATGCTGGTTACCTGGATTTCGCCGCCGATGTCCTTGGCTCCCTGGCCCCATTTTAACTCGATGATGACTTTCTCGCTACCGTATTTATCAATGATATATTCGGCTACTCCGGCGCGGGTATCTTCAACGTTCATCTGGACGATGATGGCGCCATAGCCATCGTAGTAACGCATGAAAGTGTCGATGCGGCGGTTAAGTTCGGGGGCGTCGACAATCTTGCCATCTTTAAGAACCGACTCCTTGTCAACTCCGACGACGTTCTCACCAACAACAATCGGAAAACCGACCAGGGCCGCGCCGACGGCAAATGATTCCCAGTATTTGGCCGCGATGAAGGTTGAGCCCAGGGCACCTGAGAGTAATGGCATCCGGCATTTGGTTTTTATCTCTTGGCCGAATTCGGTCTCAATGTTGACATTCGGAAAGATACAGTCATCGGCATTGTTGGAAAGCCCTTGAGCCAGGCCATGGGCCCCGTAGCTGTAACCCTGGATACGAAGAGCATTGTAGTTAACGCCGACATGAGTTGTGTTGGCGCTGCCCGCAGTAATTTCGCCGAAATCTCTGGGATAGAGCATCTTGCGGCCCCTGATGCTTGAAAGCCAGGTTTCACATTTTCCTTTGCAGTCGGCCCGGCACAATGTACACAGACCTGATTCACAAGGATTGCCCCGGTTAACCGTTCCCAGCGCATCGTTTGATTTTTGCCATTCAGTCATGATCGTTCCTCCTCCTCTATTCTACAATCTGTTTGTTTCCGGCAAGCAGTTACCGTAAAAATGAATTCCCATGTCATTTATCACCTTGAATAATTCCTGTCAATAGTTTATAAATACAACGGATCCTTTGGAACAAGGTGGTATATGTAAACATTATTTTTCCGGCATTTTTGCCAATAAATACCGGAAAAAACATTTTTTAAAACCCCTGATCACCCTTGACATACGGACTGTCAACTTGATGATTGTTGACTTTTCCCGACTTGTTGGGTAGAAACCAGATACTATGGGAGAAAAAATCAAAAGGAAACAACTGGCAATTTTGCGGATTCTGAAAAAGGTTGAAACACCGCTCAGCAGTGCCAAAATTACTGAAGAACTGGCAAATTTAGGCCTGGATATCAGTGAACGCACGGTGCGTCTCTACCTCCAGCATTTGGACAAAGAGGGTTTTACTCAAAATTTTGGCAAGCGGGGGCGCCTGATCAGCGAGGCTGGTTTGCGCGAGTTGGACTCTTCCCAAATCATGGAACGGGTGGGGTTTTTATCGGCCAAGATTGACCAAATGACCTACCGGATGAATTTTGATCTGGATAGCTGTTCCGGTTCGGTGGTGATCAACTTTACCCTGGTAAACCTTGACGAACTGCTGTCGTGCGCCGACAAAGTCAAACAGGTCTTTGCCCAAGGCTACACCATGGGGGAGTATCTGACCCTGATGGCTCCGGGAAAACACCTGGAGGGAATCATTGTCCCTGAAGGGTTGATCGGGGTGGGTACCGTCTGCTCCATTTCTCTGAATGGGATCCTGCTCCAGTACGGCATCCCCACAACTTCCCGGTTTGGCGGTTTGTTGGAGTTGCAAAACAAGAAGCCCACCCGGTTCGTTGAAATCATTAACTACGACGGCACCAGTATCGATCCCCTGGAAGTCTTTACCCGCAGCGACATGACTGACTACCTGGGGGCCATTCAGTCTGGCAACGGACGCATTGGTGCCAGTTTTCGGGAATTTCCGTCCGGCAGCCGGGAGCTGGTGGAAACCCTGGCCGGAAAACTGGCTAAAGCCGGATTAGGGGGGGTTATGTCTCTTGGTCGACCCGGCCTGCCGCTTTTCGAAATTCCGGTAAACCAAGGCAGATTTGGCGCCGTCGTCATCGGCGGCCTCAACCCGGTCGCCATCCTCAAGGAAAGCGGATGCCGGGTATCTTCCCGGGCGATGGCCGGTCTTATCAATTTTGACCGACTGTTCCACTATGAAGAGTTGACCGAACGCCTGGCAATGATGGGCAGCAGATAGTTTCAGAACAGCCGTCAACGCTAAAAGAGAAAAAAGTTAACATAGAAGATCAGACATCCTGTGATTGCCAGTTTTTTACATACCCAACGGAAAAACCAGCAATAGTTTGACATACCAAAACAATGACATAAGAGGAGCAGTATATGTGCCGGCTGAGCGCCATTATTTCAGATGAGTATTTCTCCCCGATGGAAAACATCATGGCCCTGGAAACCATGAAAGAGGGACATGACGGCTCCGGACTGGGACTGATTCTCCGCAACCTGGGCGGAGCTTTTGAAGAGCTCAAGGAAAACCCTATCCTTTCAGGTATCTGTTCAAAGGAATCGATCCCCATTCTGGATGAGTTCATGGTTAAACTGGGCTTCAGAACCAAGCACCTCTGGACACCGAAAATCTCCCTGAAAAAAGGGATGTCGATCAAGAAGCGGGATTTCTACTTTGCCCGGGCCTACGAATACCCCGACTGGGCCCAGGATGCCGACCAGCAGACAAAAGAGAACCTGCTCCTCAAAACCCGGCTGGAAATACGCAATATGGGACTCGCCGATGACACCATGTATGTCTTTTCCTTCTGGCCGGACATGATCACCCTGAAGGAAGTGGGTGATCCGCTGGAAGTGGGCGAGTTCTTCGGACTGGACCAAAAGCCGCTACTGGCCAAGACCATCCTGGCTCAGGGACGCCAGAACACCAATTATGCCATCAATCTTTATGCTTGCCACCCTTTTTTCATCCAGGGAAACGGAACAATGACAAATGGGGAAAACACCGCTTTCGTTCCCATTCGTGAATTCTTAACCGGCCGTGGCATTCCCGGCTACGTGGGCTATCGCAGCGACAGTGAAGTTTTTGTCCACATCCTCCATTACATCCGTCATGAACTGAAATTTCCGCTAAAATATTATAAAGATGTAATCATGCCGTTATTTGACCGGGAAATGGGAGAACGATCCGACCGCAAGGCCATAGAACTACTGAAGAGGGTATTACGGCCACTGACCATTGATGGCCCCAACTGTATTATAGGTTTTGACCAGAGCGGCACTATATTCATGACTCAAGATTCTAAGAAACTGCGGCCGGGAGTGGTTGGTGGGGTCCCGGGTAAATATGCCCTGATGTCTGAAGTCTGCGGGCTGGATGCCGCGGTTCCCGACCGTGATACCAGCAAAGATGTCTTCCCGATGAAATATGACCTGGTTATGGTAGATGAAGAAGTTAAGGAGATAAAAGTATGGAATCAAAAACACGGCTCGATGTCAACGGTCAATTAACAATAAAAGACCTGCCGTATTTCATTCACTGGAATCCAGACAAATGTACCCGCTGCGGCCAGTGTACCTCGGTATGCCCCAACCAGGCCATCGAACCGGCAGTTTTTGTCAGTCGTCTGGTTTCCTCGGAAGGCTCCCTGCCGATGCCGGCTACGGTCCGGACCACGTATCACGGCATTCGCCAGGTCACCGACATTGAGCACTATTGTGTCGGCTGCGGCATGTGCGCCCTGGTCTGTCCCAATGGGGCCATTTATCCGGAATATAATCCCGCCAACAAATTCCTGATCAACCAGAACCGGGGTGGAGCTCCCCTTAAACGGGGCGGTCGGCGCAACGACCCGAATACATCAACCCTGGACAAACTGAAATTCACCCGCATTTCCATGCTTACCGACCCGGCTCTTGATGCCGGACGGCATGAATTTCACATCCGGACCCTGTTGGGCCGCAACATTTCTCCCGACCAGCTGCCTCTGACCGTCAAGGATGATGATTTATGCCTGGATGAAACGGTTTTTGTCCCCCCGGTTCGGGAAATTTTTCCAATCCGTATCGGCGGCATGTCTTTTGGCGCCCTTTCACCCAATATGTGGGAAGGTCTGGCTATGGGGGTCGCTTACCTGAATGAGGTGGAAAAGATCCCGGTAGTCATGTGCACCGGTGAAGGCGGCATGCCGACGAGGCTGTTGAAATCCCGCTTTTTGAAATACTTTATTCTCCAGATTGCCTCCGGTTATTTCGGCTGGGATGAAATCATCCACGCCATCCCCCATATGAAGGAAGATCCGGCAGCTATCGAGATAAAGTATGGCCAGGGAGCCAAACCCGGAGATGGCGGATTGCTGATGGCATTTAAGGTACTGGATCTGATTGCCAAGGTGCGGGGTATACCGATGAAAATAGACCTGGCATCACCGCCGACCCACCAGACCAAATATTCCATTGAGGAAGCAGTCGCCAAAATGATTATTTCCATGTCCATGGCTTTTGGCTTCCGGGTTCCGGTCTACCCCAAGATTTCCGGCACCAAAACCGCCCTGGCGGTGCTCAATAACCTGGCCCGGAATCCCTTTGCCGGCGCCTTGACTATTGATGGAGAAGATGGCGGTACGGGAGCCGCTTACAATGTTTCCATGGACAAGATGGGACATCCCATTGCCTCGAACCTGCGGGACTGCTACCTGAATCTGGTAAAAATCGGTAAACAGAATGAATTGCCGATTTTTGCCGCCGGTGGAGTGGGAAAAACCGGTAACCTGGCGGCTAATGCCGCCGCCCTGATTATGCTGGGAGCTTCCGGGGTTGACTGCGGGAAATACATCATGCAGGCAGCCGCCGGTTGTTTAGGAGATGAACAAAATCGCTGCAACCTCTGCAATGTCGGCCGTTGTCCTAAAGGGATTACGACCCAGAATCCCCGGCTCTACCGGCGACTGGATCCGGATCTGGTGGCAGAGCGGGTGGTTGATGTTTTCAAGGCCGCGGACACCGAATTGAAAAAGATTTTCGCTCCCATGGGGCGCAGCACCCAGCTACCCATCGGCATGTCCGATGGCTTGAGTGTTTCCGACCGGCAAATCGCCGAACGACTGCAGATTGATTACGCCTGTTAGTATCCATCCGGAAACACAGGTTTCCGGATGAGCAGTTAGCGCTTAGCTTTTAGCCCTCAGCTTAACCACTTGTTTTTTTAATAATTCAAGGATTAGTTTCATGTATGAATTACACGGCATAGTAGACGGAAAACGGGTCAGCTCGAAAGATCTTGAGGAACAGATCCAGCAGCTTGTACATGATGGTAGACACCAGCTAAAGATTATTTCTGATGGCCAGCATGGCATTGGCGGCCGCATCTGGCCTTCAACGGAAAAAACAACCATCACGGTGGAAGGTCCGGTAGGTCAGCGACTGGCTGGAATGGGAATGATGGGGACGGAGATTATTGTTCATGGTTCCTGTTCCGACGATGTCGGCTGGCTGAACTGCGGGGCTAAAATTACGGTCTTAGGAGATGTAGCCAATGGCACCCATAATGCCGGCGCCCAGGGAATCCTCTACGTCCAGGGCAGCGGCGGTGCCCGTTGCGATACGATGACTAAGTTCAATCCCCGCTTTGAACCGCTCCAGTCCTGGTATTTTCGTGATGTGGGGGATTCTTTCGCTGAATTCAAGGCCGGTGGGATTGCCGTAGTCTGCGGCGTTGAACCGCGGCACCCGGACAACATCCTCGGCTATCGCCCCTGTGTCGGCATGGTGGGAGGAACCATTTATTTTCGTGGACAAACCACTGGTTACAGCACCAAGGATGTTCGCATTATAGATTTGGATGATACCGACTGGGAATGGTTGACCACCAATATCAAACCATACCTCACGGCCATCGACCGGATTTCCTCTCTTAAAGAACTGACTGCCGACCGTTCAGCCTGGCAGAAGATAGTTGCGCTCTCCCCTGCTGAGCGCAGTGATATAGGTGGCAAACGACTGCCCATGGACCAATTTCGCCTGCAGACCTGGGATGAGGAAGTCGGCCAGGGAGGAATTGTTGGTGATCTTCTGGATGAAGAACGGACCATCATCCCCTACATTGTTACAGGGGAAGACCGCCGCTATTACCCTTCCTGGGACAATGGTCGTTTTATGGCTCCTTGCTGCTACAGCTGTCCAACGGAAATTCCTACGCATATCCGTACCCATTTGATTCGGGAAGGAAAAATGCAAGAAGCGTTAGAACTTATTCTGCAGTATTCGCCGCTACCGGCCACTGTCTGTGGCCAGGTATGCCCCAATCCCTGCATGGATGCCTGCAGCCGCGGTGTATTGTTACGGGAACCGGTCGATATTGCTTTCCTCGGCAGCCTCAGTCAGGAAATTCCAGCCCCGGAAAAAGCACCGGCACGGGCAGAAAAAGTAGCAGTCATCGGTGGCGGTCCCGGGGGCATTGCCGCCGCCTGGCACTTGGCACTGGCTGGCATTCAGGTCACGCTTTATGAGCGAGAGGAAGAACTGGGAGGAAAAATCCACCAGTGCATCCCGGAAAATCGCCTGCCAAGGGAAATTCTTAGCCATGAACTTGACCGTTTCCGCTCTCTAGACATCGAAATATACACCGACTATACGGTGGATCGGAAAAAATTTGACCTTATTCGCCACGAATATGATGCGGTCGTTTTGGCTACCGGCGCCCATGCGCCCCGGATGATTCCCTTCCCCGGCTATGAAGACGTAATTCCGGGAATTGTTTTTCTCAAAGGAATAAATACCCGCAGCCCCATAAACCTGGAAGACAAAAAGGCCATTGTTATCGGCGCCGGTAATGTGGGAATGGATATTGCCTGTGAAGCCTACAATCAAGGAGCATCATCGGTCATCGCGGTCGACATCCAGGCACCTGCAAGTTTTGGGAAAGAGCAGAAAATGGCCCAGGCCCTGGGAACCCAAATCATCTATCCGAAATTCACCGACCATTACAGCAAAAAAGAAGGAAAACTCTATTTCAAAGACGGCAGTCACCTGGATGCCGATGTGGTTTTCATTTCCATCGGTGAAAGCCCCGAGCTCGATTATCTGCCGGAAACCGTGGAATTATTCCGGGGATATGTACAGGCGGATGAATACGGACACACTAATGAGGAAAAACTGTATGCCATTGGTGACGTCAATAAACCGGGGCTGATCACCCACGCCCTGGGTGCCGGGCTGCAAGTTTCGAGGACAATTCTGGCTGAGCTGGAAGGAAAGCAGGCCCAAAAGCGTAGCGATGAAATGATTGATTACGGCAGGCTCGGGAAGGAATATTACGAACGGGACCGCATGCCCCAGCCGCAAGATGGTGATAGCGAAGCCTTGAAGTGCATGTCCTGCGGTCTTTGCCGTGACTGCGGCATCTGCGAACAGTCCTGCTACTGGGGAGCTATCTCCCGCCAGGAAACCGAAGATGGCGGCTACGAATACGTGGTCAATGATGACCTGTGTATCGGTTGTGGATTCTGCGCTGCCGTCTGTCCCTGCGGCATCTGGCAGATGTATCCGATGGAAGAGCATAACATCTAACATTTGCCACGCAACAGTAATGTCTACTCAAAAGCCCTATTCTGACAAGAATGGGGCTTTTACTATTTACAACCTGTCCACCTCCATCATCACCGGGCAGTGATCACTACCCATCTGCTCTCCCAGATAGGCAATGTTTCGCACTCGGGTGAAAAAGGCTTGATCAACGAAAAAATAGTCAAGGCGCCAGCCGACATTCCGGGAGCGGGCTGCTGAGCGAAAACTCCACCAGGAATAAACATCACCCTTATCCGGAAAAGTTTTACGCCAGACATCAACCCAGCCATTCTCAACCCAGGATGTTATCTTTTTTCTCTCCTCGGGATGATAACCAATCTTCCCATCATTTTCTTTCGGCCGGGCAATATCTATGGCTTCATGGCAGCAGTTAACGTCGCCGGCAAAAATTATATTTTCCCCAATCTGGCGCAAGGTATTTATGTAAGCCAGAAAGCTTTCATAAAATTTGAGCTTTCCCTGCCAGGCCTCAACCGATTTGCCACCATTGGGAAAATAAACCCCGAATATCCGATTAGTTCCAATTTTAACTTGGGCCACCCGACCTTCATCATCATCAAAATCAGGCATACCGGTAAAAAATTCCGGCTGGGAAGATCTGCTCTTTTTAACCCAGATCGCGGTGCCGGCATAACCGGCCTTACGGGCTGAATGATAAAACTGCCAATATTCCGGATGTTCCGTCAACTCCCAGGATAACTGGCCAGAATTGGCTTTGACTTCCTGTAGCAGAAAGATATCCGGCTCATAGCGTTCTAAAAAGCTGGACATCTCACCTTTTTTTTCCACTGCCCGGATACCATTGACATTCCAGGAAATTATTCTGATCTCTTTATTCATTTCAAAACTCTCCTGATATAAATAGCACTATCGAACAGAGGTTAATTAAGTTGGTTCGCTTCATCCTGCTTCGCAAGGGATTAGCTTGACAAAAGCTATCGGAAATCACCAATAAAAACAGCTATCACGATTCAGCTTCGTCAAGAAATGACCCCCAATCCCTTAAAAATAAGGAGAAAATATATGATCGCCAATTATGATGTAGCTGTCAAGAAAAATCCCGGGCCAGCCAACCAAACACAACCAGCGATTCACTGAAAAATAAAATTCGCCGGTACCAATGCCATGTCTAAAACAGATCATCAACGGTTAGGGTTTAATGGTTGAATTGCATCGTTAATACTGTTATAGAAACTTTTCAAGCTAACTTTTAGCGTTCGTATTTTTTCAGCCAATCAGGTCCTTTTTTCTCACTCCTAAGGAAAGATAAAATGTGTGGTATTATAGGGATTTTCAACCATCCTGAGGCCAGCAATCTGGCCTATCTGGGGCTTTATGCCATGCAGCACCGAGGGCAGGAAAGCGCCGGCATCATTGCCACAGATGGCGTAGAGTATACTAGTCACAAAGGGATGGGACTGGTTGCCGATATTTTTTCTGAAGAAACTATTGCCAAACTTTCAGGTAACCAGGCAATTGGACATGTTCGCTACCCCACCACCGGTTTATGCAGCATGGAAAACGCCCAGCCGTTCATGATCAACTTTTCCCTCGGCACCCTCGCCATTGCCCATAACGGTAACCTGGTGAATGCCGAAGAGATTAAGCGTGAGCTGGTCAATAATGGCTCCATATTTCAGTCCTCAATGGATTCCGAAGTCATCATGCATCTGATTGCCTGTTCCCGGGAATCAAAGCTTATAGGGCGGATTGCTGATTCTCTGAAGCAGGTAAAAGGAGCTTATTCCCTCCTTTTCATGAATGAAAACCAGTTGATTGCTGCCCGGGATCCAAGGGCTGTACGTCCTTTAGTTTTGGGAAAACTGAAAGACAGCTATATTGTCGCTTCTGAAACTTGTGCCTTTGATCTGCTGGAAGCAGAATTTATTCGCGAGATTGAACCGGGAGAACTTCTGGCCATTTCAGCAAAAGGGATCAAATCCTACTTTCCCTTTCCCGCCAAAAAAACGGCCCACTGTATTTTTGAATATATTTATTTTGCCCGCCCTGACAGTATCATGTTCGGTGAAACAGTCTATGATGTCCGTATCCGTCTGGGCCGTCAGCTGGCCCGGGAACACCCGGTAGAAGCGGATATGGTTATACCAATCCCCGACTCCGGCACCCCGGCGGCCCTGGGATATGCCAAAGAAACCGGTATTCCCTGGGAACTGGGACTGATCAGGAATCATTATGTGGGAAGAACATTTATTGAACCTCAGAATTCCATCCGCCATTTTGGCGTCAAAATAAAGCTGAATGCCATAAAAAGCGTTATTAAGGACAAACGGGTGGTAGTCATAGATGACTCCATCGTCCGGGGGACAACATCCAGAAAGATTATTAAAATGATCCGGGCTGCCGGAGCCAGGGAAGTCCATGTCCGCATCAGTTCCCCACCTACCGACTTCCCCTGTTATTATGGGATTGACACCCCAACCAGAAGTGAGCTTATCGCCTCCAGCCATACAGTGGAGGATATCCGGAAATATATTACCGCTGACAGCCTGGGATACATTAGCAGCAACGGAATGAAACAGGTAATTGGCAGCCAGGATTGTTTCTGTGATGCCTGTTTTACCGGGAATTATCCCATCACTTTCCCGGCTCTTGAACAAGCCAACCAACCGGCCCTTTTCTAAACCAATGAACATTGCCATTGCCCAGCTCAATCCAACAGTGGGGGACATTAAGGGAAATATCGCCCGGCTGAAGCAGGAATTGGAAAAACTGATCCCCAAACAGCCCGATTTAACGATTTTTCCCGAACTTTATCTTACCGGCTATCCGCCCCGGGATCTGCTTGATCAACCGGCATTCATTACCGAGGCGGAAAAAGGACTGGAAACAATTTGCGGGATTTCTAAAAATTTCCCCAACATGGGCTTGCTGATGGGAACCGTCATCCGGGAGGAGGATTCTGGAGGACAAAAGCTCTTCAATGCTGCCATATTACTGCAAAACGGGAATATCCTCTTTATCCAGAAGAAATCCCTGCTGCCGGTTTATGACGTCTTTGATGAACGACGCTATTTTGAACCCGCAGCTGATGTCCTGACTTACGACTTCAAGGGTGAACGGCTGGGGATTTCCATCTGTGAAGATGCCTGGAACGACCCGGAGATGTTTGATGCTCCATCATATTTGCTAGACCCCATTGCTCTACTTGCTGAGCAGCAGGCAACCATGATGATCAACATCTCTGCTTCACCCTATCAGGTAGGCAAAGACCGGTTGCGTCATGAGATCATCCGTTACCATGCCCAGCGGCACCAACTGCCTTTCATCCTGGTCAACCAGGTGGGTGGAAATGATGAACTTATTTTTGACGGCCACAGCTTTGCAATGAACGGTAGTGGCGAAATTACCATGACCGCATGTGGTTTTGCCGAAGAAGTAAAATGCTTTAGTCTGCCTGATGTTGCGGTTGTTGACCAAACAACTGGATACCAGCTGACGACCGCTGACGATAATGACGATCTGGATAAAATTCACCAGGGCCTGGTCCTCGGAGTAAAAGATTATTGTCAAAAATGCGGCTTCCGACAGGCCCTCATCGGGCTTTCTGGCGGCATCGATTCAGCCCTGGTCTGCTGCCTGGCCGTGGAAGCCCTGGGCAAAGAGAACATTTGGGGAATTGGCATGCCCTCCCCCTATTCTTCCAGCGGCAGCATCAGTGATGCCAGAAAACTGGCTGAAAACCTTGATGTCAGGTTTGATCTCATACCCATCAGAAATCTTTATGAAAGCTATCTTGATTCACTATCTTCCTTATTTGCCAACCGGGCTGCGGGTGTTACTGAAGAGAATATTCAGGCACGAATCAGGGGGACCCTGCTGATGGCCCTGTCCAACAAGTTTGGCCATCTGCTGCTGACCACCGGCAACAAAAGTGAATTGGCCGTAGGCTACTGCACCCTTTACGGTGATATGTGTGGTGGGCTGGGAGTTATTTCCGACCTGCCGAAAACCATGGTTTATCAGCTGTCAGAACGGTTAAATGAATCTTGGGAAATTATTCCCCAGAAAATTATCAACAAGGCTCCTTCGGCTGAACTGCGCCCCGACCAGAAGGATCAGGACACCTTGCCGCCCTATGATATTCTTGACCAGGTACTGGCATATCTTATAGATCAGGGATTGTCCGCAGCTGAAATCATCGATAAAGGGTTCGACCCTGAAACCGTTCAATGGATTGCCAGGGCGGTAAGACGCAATGAATACAAACGACGGCAGGCGGCCCCGGGACTGAAAATCGCCAGCAAGGCTTTTGGCATGGGACGCCGGATGCCCATCGCCGCCCGCTATAATATTTGACTATAGGCTATCTTGAAAAAGGAGAAATACCATGGAAAACCAAACGGCTAAATGCTATACCCTGGAAGAGGGACTGGTCCTCAGCTACAATGAACGTGGCTGGGTTTTGTTACGTGAGGGGGAAGATCCAGTTGGTTCTGACCTACATCAGGAAAACCTTAAAGTGCCTTATAAGGAACATAAATCTCTGCTGGATTATATCAAGGAAATCATCAATAAAGGGTTGGAAGATACCGTCCATTAAACTGAATATCCGGAGGAAGCCATGTACGTTACGATCGAATACTGCGGGGAGTGAAATTATCAGGCACGAGCCGCCAGGCTGGCGAAAAAAATCAAACATTCGACAGAAACCGATGCTCTGTTGCTCAAATCCAGGGGTGGGGTTTTTGAAGTCACCGTCGATGACATGCTGATTTATTCAAAAAAGGCTACCGGGACCTTCCCCCGGGATGACGAGATTATCGCGATGCTGAAAGATAGATAGCCTGCATTTTAATTCACTTTTCACGATATGATAACGATTTTGTAAGCGCCTGGTGATATGGCTGATAAAGCAAGGAGTTTAACCCTTGCGCTGTAGCCCTTTCTGATAAAATATGTATGGTATACTCCATATACACTGATATGGCAGATATCTTTTTCCAGACTATCGTCATATCCATAAGACCAATGGTTCTACCTTTATGACCAGCAATATAATGAAAGAGAATCAACGGTTACGACAGCAGATGCAGGAGTTACTGCACCAGGCAAAAAATAACGAGGAAAAAAAACAGCGGTTTGATAAACTTGAGCTTCGCCTGATCGGCGCTGAATCTTTTGCTGAGCTGTTTTCCCTGCTTATTAATGATTACCGTTCTATTTTCAAACTCGACTACATCTCTCTGACCCTGATTGATCAAAAAAATGAGCTGGAATCCCTGATTAAAAACATTAAGCCACCCTTAGATCAGCATAGAGAACTTATCTTTCTACCTGAGCCAGAACTTCTCAAACAGCTGTTTTCCTCCCCATTAGGGCCCCTGTTGGGACCTTATCAGAACCAGCAACATCACATCCTATTCCCCAGATGTTCCCCGAAACTGGCGTCGGTTGCTTTACTGCCCTTAAAAAGACGGGAAGTAATAATTGGCAGTCTCAATCTTGGCAGTTTTCAACTAATACGTTATACGGATGATGGGCATGCCGACTTCCTCACCCACCTGGGATCAGTTGTTTCCATGTGCCTGGAAAATACCCTGAACCATGAGCGACTGAAAAGAGTGGCTTTAACAGACCCTTTAACCGGAATTTTTAACCGCAGATTTTTTGACCGCAGAATCGCTGATGAGGTTTCCAGAACTCACCGTTATGGCCAATCCTTAACCTTCCTGTTTTTTGATCTTGATCATTTCAAAAACATCAATGATCAGCTGGGTCATCAGACCGGTGACCAGGTCCTGCAAAAGATTTCCGGTATTATCAATTCCCACCTGCGCCGCAGCGATATCTTTGCCCGTTATGGCGGCGAGGAGTTTGTGGTTCTGCTTCCCCATACAACCTGTAGTGACGGCCGGGAAATTGCTGAACGCATCAGAAAAAATATTGCTGGACATAATTTCGAACTGCCCGACGGAAATATAAACAAAATAACTATCTCCATCGGGGTGGCTACCCTGTTGCCGGGGATTGCAGGAAAGAAGGGGACAACCGGACCTGAACAATTAATCAAAGCAGCCGACCAGGCCCTCCTGCAGGCCAAGGAAAATGGACGTAACCAGGTTGTCTGTGCTGATGACATCTAAGGCAGGTAACAATATGCAAGTTTCTAACCGGACACTGACTAAATATGGGCAAGGGCGCAATGGGCCGCGCCCAGCAGGGCAGCCTGATCATTGAGAATTACCGATACCGGAAAGCGGGGCATCATATCGCTTAAACGCCCTTTGCTGTTGAAGGCTTCAATAAACCGTGATTCACGAAGTTTGGGCAGGATTTTTGGCGGGATACCGCCACCCAGAAACAGGCCACCACGGGTCATACCAATAAGAGCCAAGTCCCCCGCCGCGGCTCCCATAATTGCAATAAACTTTTCCAGAGCGGCACTGCAAAGGGGGACAACTTCTTTCAATCCCTGCTCGGCTATCAGCCGGGGCGCATTCTCCGGATTCAGTTGTTCCGCCAACCATGCTGGTTCATCATAACGACCGCTATCCCTCAACCAGCAATAGATATTATACAGGCCGGGGCCGGAAATTAGTCGTTCCAGACTCACATGACCGTACTGCTGTGCCAGGGCCTGCCACAACTCAAGGTCATCATCTTCATGTGGGGAAAACCCCACATGACCACCTTCGGATGGCACCGGAACATAGTTGTCACCATCATTAGCAATGAGAAGAGCGGTCCCCAGACCGGTCCCGGGAGCCATAAGACCAATATTAAGACCAGGACCACCCGAACCGCGCTGTAGAGGAAACAGCTCATTTTTCCGCAATAATGGTACCGCGTAAGCGGTCGCCACCAGATCGTTCACTAATCTGATCCGCGGCCAGCTGAATATTTGGGAAAGACTATCTTCGGATACTTTCCATGGCAGATTAGTGGCCTTGACCTTCCCTTTGACCACGGCACCGGCAACACCAAGACAAACAGCCCCAATGGAAACCTGATGCCGGCCGAGGAAATCAGCAATAATCTCTTCCAGCCTCTCGGATTTACGGCTGCTATAGATTGCTTTGTAGCGTAGCAGAGGTCTGCTGGTTTTACCTTTAGCAAATATTCCCAAACGGGTTTTAGTGCCACCGATGTCACCAGCCAGGACAAAATCAGCCATCAGCCGGATTCCACCAGAGAAATAAGATATTCCAATGCATTTTCAGGGGAAACATCAAGGTGTATGCGCAGCAGGCGACGACCATTTTCCACCAGCGCCTGAAAATCTCCCTGGGCCTGGGCGGTAATGAGGGTTCCGAAGGTGTAAGGTTCGCCGGGAATGGGAACATCCTGGGCAGAATCAGCCGTAAACTGAATAAATACCCCCTGGTTACCATCTCCCTTATGGAGCTGTCCGGTTGAATGGAGAAACCTGGGACCATAACCAAGAGTCGTTGCCACCCGGCAGCGCCGCTTAAGCAGCAGGCGCAGCCGCTGTAGCAGCACGTCATTTTTCTGCCCCATGGACAGATATGCCATGAGAGCAAGATAATCTCCAGGTTTAACCAATTGCAGAAATTGTTGCAGGTACTCCTTGACTGAACGGGGAGGCTGCGGCAATGGCAACCCATATAATGACAAATAGTCATCCTGAATCAAAGATGTTGGGAGTGACAATTCCCCGGTCTTTTTACAGGTTTCCATCAGTTCCCGAGCTTTTATTTTTGCCGCTTCAACATTGGGCTGGTTGAAGGGATTAATTTCCAGTACGGCACCAGCCGCTGCCGTGGCCAATTCCCAGCGATAAAACTCCTGGGCAAGAGCCATAATCCGTTCTATCTTTATGACGACCACCGGAAATCCCGCAGCCTTCAATTTTTCAATTCCTGACTCCAGAGATAATGGCAGATCACCGGCCAATTGCAGGGAAACAAAACAGCAGTCTTCCCCATAAGCAGCCGGTGTCAGCAGCGGTTCACCAACTACCGGCAGAATGCCCCGGCCCAACTTGCCGGTACTTTCCGCCACCAGCTGTTCAATCCAGACCCCTAAATGTTCCAGTTTTGGCGTTGAGAGAAACACCACTTTGTTGCGACCAGCCAGGGCCAGCTCACCCAGAACCACTCCCAGAACCAGAGCCGGATTTTCGGCTGCCGGCACCCCGGAACCGGCGGCCACCTCCATTTGTGCCGCCTGTTGGAGAAATTCAGCCACATCAATCCCGATCAGGGCAGCCGGCACCAAACCGAAATAAGTCAGCGCCGAATAACGACCGCCCACATCAGATGGTGAAGAAAAAATCCGGCGAAAACGTTTTTTCCGGGCCATCACCTCTAACTTGGACCCCGGATCGGTAATGGCAACAAAATGGTTCCCGGGATTTTCCAACTCTTCGGCCACCCGGTGGAAAAAATATTTATAAAAAGAAAGGGTTTCAATGGTGCCGCCGGATTTACTGGAGACCAGAAAAAGCGTTTTTTTCAGGTCAATGGAATTGTCCAGGGCACGGATAGCATCCGGATGGGTAGTATCCAACATCTGCAGGCCAGGAAAACCAGGGGTATTGCCAAAAATCGTCATTAAAACTTCGGGCGCCAGGCTACTGCCCCCCATGCCCAGAAGCACCACGTCAGTCATACCGGCAGCCTTAATTTCTACGGCAAAATCGGACAGTTCTCCGGCTTCAGCCGCCATGGACTCAGGCAAATCAAGCCATCCCAGACGATTCATGAGTTCCGGCGCAGCGGCCGCCTGGTCAGGATCGGCAATCCAGAGGGTTCCATCGTGTTGCCACAAACGTTCGGAAAACCTGACATTTTCCCAGGTTTCCAATCTTGCGACAACCCGGTCATTATAAGAGCCAAGAAAAGTTAACTGCTGGTTAAGCTGCATACTCATAAGCCCACCCTCCCCAGTTTGATGGCATCGTAAAAACTCCCCCTTATCTGGCCGCCAGTACCTTCTTAACAATCTGGTCGGCAGTCAGGCCAAATTCTTTATAAAGTACCTGAGAGGGTGCCGAAGCGCCGAAATGATCGATACCAATAGTGATACCTTTATCCCCCACATAACGATGCCAGCCTTGGGTTGATCCGGCTTCAATGCTGACTCGGATTGGGATTGATGATGGCAGAATACTCTCGCGATAGTCTGCCGACTGTTGCTCAAATAATTCCCAGGAAGGAATACTGATTACGCGGGAAGAAATATCCTGTTGGCCCAGCAATTTTCCGGCCTCCAGGGCCAGGGAAACTTCCGAACCAGTGGCCAGGAGAATAATCTCCGGTTGGCCAGCAGCCGGATCACTGACAATATAGGCACCCTGGGCAACCCCTTCATGGACAAGGTTGCAGTCCAGTGACATGGTTGGCACATTCTGCCGGGTCAGGATCAGGGCGGTAGGATTGTTTCGCTGTTGCAGAGCCACCTGCCAAGCCGCCGCCGTTTCATTGGCATCGGCAGGCCGGATAACGGTTAACCCGGGAATGGCTCGCAGGGCGGCCAGATGTTCGATGGGCTGATGGGTGGGACCATCCTCCCCCAAGCCAATACTGTCATGGGTGAAAACATAGACAACCTGCCGGCCCATCATCGCAGCCAGGCGAATTGCCGGTTTCATGTAGTCGGAAAACACTAGAAATGTACCACCATAGGGAATAATCCCACCATGCAGAGCCATGCCATTCAAAGCCGCACCCATTCCGTGTTCCCTGACCCCAAAATGAATATTGCGACCTTCATAATGCCCAGCGGCAAAATAACCCGCATCGCTGATCTCGGTTTTATTGGAAGGAGCAAGGTCGGCAGATCCTCCCATCAAAGTAGGAATGCTGGGAGCCAGAGCATTTATCACCTTACCGGAAACAGCCCGGGTGGCCATGCCTTTGGCATCGGCAGGATATTCAGGCAGGTTGTGTTCCCAGCCTGCCGGCAGCTTCCCATTTACCACAGATTCCCATTGTTTGGCCATCTCCGGATATTCACGACCATAACCCTCTACCAGCTTATTCCATTTCTGCTCTTGTTCAGCCCCCTGCCGGCTCAAGGTCTGAAAATACTCCAATACTGCTTCCGGAACATAAAAATCCCCGCCAGACGGCCAACCAAGTTTTTTCCGGGTCAAGGCAATCTCATCAGCGCCCAGAGGGGAACCATGAGCATCAGCGGTATCCTGTTTGTGGGGACTGCCATAGCCGATATGGGTACGGACAGCAATCAGAGACGGGCGGGCATCATCACGGGCGCTCCGGATGGCTGTGGCAATCGCCTCCAGATCGTTGCCATCTTCCACCACCAGGGTCTGCCAATTATAGGCATTGAACCGGGCCACCCGATCCTCAGTGAACGCAAGGTCGGTACTGCCCTCGATGGAGATATGGTTGTCATCGTAAAGACAAATCAATTTTCCCAGTTGCAGGGTTCCAGCCAGGGACGCAGCTTCATGGGAAATCCCTTCCATGAGATCACCGTCACCGGCAATAACATACGTAAAATGATCAACCAGGGGAAATCCCGGCCGATTGAAACGACTGGTCAGATGCCGCTCGGCAATGGCCATCCCAACAGAGGAAGCCAACCCTTGTCCCAGGGGGCCGGTTGTCATTTCCACCCCGGGCGTATGCCCATATTCCGGATGGCCGGGGGTGTTGCTGCCCCACTGACGGAAATTTTTTATATCATCCAGGGAAAGATCATAGCCACTCAAATACAACAGGGCATACAACAGCATGGATCCATGGCCAGCCGAAAGAATAAAACGGTCACGATTAGGCCACGCAGGATTTGCCGGATTATGATGAAGAAATTGCTGCCAGAGGACATACGCCATGGGCGCCGTCCCCATGGGCATTCCCGGATGACCTGAATTAGCTTTCTGAATGGCATCAACCGCCAGCATCCGGATGGTATTAATAGATTTCTGCTCTATCTGTATTCCTTGTTCACTCATGACTGCAAAAACCTCCATCTGAGTAAAATTCCTGAAATCACGATTTTTAGAAAGTGGAACTAGTTTCCATCCGGAAACTGATGTTTCCGGATGAGCACGAACTATATAACATCGAGGGGTTATTCCGCAATGACAATCTCTCCATAAAGGACATCGTTGAAACAAAAAAATCCCGCCAGTCAAGTATTTTTTCCGGCGGGATCTTTAAAAAATTAACTAAGCTTCCTTAAAAAATCACAAACCGATGGCACAGTAAAAGCTTCATATTCGAGGCAGGCAAAACCTGAGTTATGAGGTGTACTTATAGTACGTTGCAATGACGAAGGTTGCAGCATAACAAAGAAGATGGAGTTTTTACAAAGCCATCAACTAGCGAGCCATAGTGAGAAACAAACCGGCAGCCACTACCGTACCAATGACCCCGGCGACATTCGGTCCCATGGCGTGCATGAGCAGAAAATTGTGTGGGTCCTCCTGGGCACCAACCGTTTGCACCACCCTGGCAGCCATGGGTACTGCGGACACCCCGGCAGCCCCAATCAGGGGATTTATTTTTTCTTTGGAAAAAACATTCATAAGCTTAGCCAGCATAATACCACCAAAGGTACTGAAGGAAAAGGCAACCAGACCAATGATAAAAACCAGCAACGCTTTCGGAGTCAGGAAATTCTCCGCGCTCATGGTACCACCGACCGCCAGCCCCAGGAAGATGGTAACAATATTCATCAACTCATTCTGAGCCGTGGATGATAGTCGTTCAACAACCTTGGATTCACGGAAAAAATTTCCCAACATAAACATGGCCATCAAAGGAGCAGAAGCCGGCACAAAGAGACAAATCAGCAGACAGGTTATCAAGGGAAAGATAACTTTTTGTCTGCTACTCACCGGTCTCAATTGCCGCATGCGAATAAGCCGTTCTTTCTTGGTAGTACACAGGCGCATGATAGGCGGCTGAATTATCGGCACCATGGCCATATAGGAGTAGGCAGCCACCGCTGTAGCCCCCAACAGATGCGGTGCCAGGGCTACGGTTGTAAAAATAGTGGTTGGCCCGTCAGCGCCACCAATGATCCCGATTGAACATGCTTCCGGAATGGTAAAACCCATCGCCAAGGCGGCAAAAAAAGCCATATAAACGCCAAATTGCGCCGCAGCTCCCAAAAGCAGAGTTTTAGGATTAGCAATCAGGGGGCCAAAATCCGTCATGGCTCCCAATCCGAGAAAAATCAGCGGGGGAATAATCTCCCATTCCAATCCATAATGATAGAACACTCCGAGGATACCATGGGCTTCCATCATATGAGTTATAGGCAGATTGACCACAAAGATACCAAACCCTATGGGAACCAGCAACAGGGGTTCATATTTTTTCTTGATGGCAAGATAAATTAGGGTAAAGGCCACCAACCACATGATCACATTACCAACGGTTAAATGATAAATGCCGGTTGACAACAACAACTTATGTAGCAAAGATTCCATTACTCACCTCATAAATATAACGAAAGGCTTTTCAAACCGCTCATTTTTTTCTTAACATAATTACTTCTTCCCCTGGGGAGAGGGAAAGCGACTCAAGATAGCATTAGATATTTTAAGGGAAACTACCAATATACCCAAAATCAGAAACACACATGAAAAACCCACTCCGAAAATGCGCACCGCCAAATACCATTTTTCCATATTCCTACCTCATATTCAGACTAAACTTTTGCCAGTTTATTTATCAGTATCCCAAGGATGACACAAGCAATATTTTCCATACCGACCCTGAATAATATTATGACCACAAAATATACTGCAGCAACAAACATGCCATAAAATGTCGTTTGTTATCCACCCACTATGCAATAAAATAACTTTCCAGAGCTGTCAGTCCTATGGAAAGCAACCGGTGATAAAGCAAGCCCATCGTTTAGTCAGTATTTTTCACCCGTCGTTCTATAACTATGCTTAAATTTCAGGCATCATCGATAAAAAATCACCAGCCCCACATTGCAAATACTTGCATAGCATTGCCTTAATCTTCATCATTTCTTCATACAAAAGCTGCTATCTTTTCATCAATTATCCTTCTTGACCACATACATGAGTGCACCGATTTTTTATTAAGGAGAAACAACGAACATGATTTTTTCCAAGCGAAATAAACTACTCAATCATTATTTTTTTCTCTCTTATCTGGTCATCCTGGCCCTCTGTTCCGGCTACCTCAAAAGTATTTCTTTTTCCGGTACCAGGTCAATATTCTACGTCACCGCTGTTTACCTGAGTTACAGTTTTATATACCTGTTGCCAGCACTCCTGCTCACTAAAACTGTTCACTGGCTCCAGTATTGGCTGAAAAAAGACACTTCCAACTGGATGACATTGCTGGTCTATTCAGTAGTTATCATCGGTACCGGCATCACTGACCTGATACTGCTGGGGGACTGTACTATTTACAACATTTATAATTTTCACCTGAATGGCTTTGTCTGGAACCTGATTACCGCCCCTGGCGGCATCGAATCCATGGGTGGCAGCAGTTCCACCAACATGGTTCTCATTGCCATTCTCTTCGGAGTACTCCTTCTACAGGCTATCTTGTTATGGGTTGTTGCTCTTTTTCTCTGCTGGCAGCCGCCTAAACAAACCCTTAAAATGCGAAGAAAGTATCTCTATCTGTTAATAATCTTTATCACCCTAACTCTCGGTGAGCGGATCACCTATGGGGTCAGCAAGCTGCAGGCATACGGACCCGTATTAACCGCCAGCAATGCCTTTCCATTCTACATGCATATGAGTTTCTACCACCTGGTAAAAAAGCTTGGTTATAACATTCAACGTGAAAATAATCTTCATGTAAATGAAGACCGCAAGCTGCTCTACCCGCTCAAACCTCTGATTTTAAAAAAACAGGAAAAACTGCCAAACATTGTCCTGCTGGTTTCTGAATCCTGGCGCTGGGACATGCTGGATCCGGAAATCACCCCGGCAACTTGGAAATTTGCCCAGAAATCCCACCAGTTCAGGCACAATTACAGTGCCGGCAATGGCACCAGGATGGGTATATTCGGTTTTTTCTACGGCCTCTATGGCCCTTACTGGTTTCCTTTCTTGAACGCCAGACAGAGCCCGGTATTGATGGATACCGTCCAAAAACTCGGCTACCAAATAAGCATGTACACCAGTGCAAAATTCTCCTACCCGGAGTTTGACCGGACAGTGTTGGCTAATCTGCCAGATTCAGCTATTCACGAGTACGGAAGTAAGGGGGCAGGCTGGGAGCGGGATTGCAAAAATGTGGGAGACCTGCTTGATTTTTTCCGGAATCGGAATCCGCAGCGACCTTTTTTCACTTTCATGTTTTTTGAATCTCCCCATGCCCGCTATTATTTCCCCCCGGAAAGCGTTATCAGAAAAAACTATTTGCAGGATTTCAATTATGCCACCATGTCGCTGGATAAAGACATTAGCTTGATCAAAAATCGGTATATCAATTCATGTCACCATCTGGACAGCCAGCTACATCGGATCTTTGACTATCTGGCAGGGGAGAAACTACTTGAAAATACTATTGTCATCCTGGTGGGAGATCACGGGGAAGAATTCATGGAAAAAGGCCGCTGGGGCCATAATTCAGAGTTTCATGAAGAACAGACCCGCACCCCATTGATCGTCTGGGTTCCGGGAACCGGCAGCAGCGTCAGCGACCAGATGACCAGCCACCTGGATATTGCCCCCACCCTGTTGCCTCTCCTGGGAGTTACCAATCCTGCTGCTGACTACTCCATGGGACACGATTTACTGAGTGGCTACCACCGCCAGTACACTGTCATTACAGACTGGTCTCGGGTGGCTTATGTGGGAAAGGATTACAAGGTCATTATTCCTTATAAAAGGGCGGGCTTTATCCAAACCAGGATAACGACCAAGGATGATCAGGAAATAAAGGATACCAGAGCCTTTCTGGCGGAGCACAAAGATGTAATCCCCCGTTTAATGAGGGAGTTAAGCCTTTTCAAACAACATAAGAAATAATATGAGACTTTGACCTGTTAATTCCGGTAGGTAGGTATGCGTTCCCAATCGACATCCGTCAAGCCATTTTTCAAGGTAGCCTGAAGTGATTGATCCCCTAATTTTTCCTTGCATAATTGAAGTTTACATTCAAAATAGCAAGGAAAGCAAAGGAAAAAGCCAGTGATAAAAGATCAAATCACCTTTCTCCTCGACTCCGGGATAATTACTGACAAAGATTTTTCCACGATTTCCACCTGAAGTTCGGACCCGCCGCTCATGGCCTCGCCATCCAGGTGCCAGATGTCTCCATCCTGTTGCAGGGTGACTTTTTTCGCCTTGATTATTTCCAGGTAAGGACTTTGATCAATTTTTCTACCCATCATTTTGATCAGCAAACCTGGAATTGCCCACCAGGAAAACGGATGCAGGATACAGAGATCAAGATAGCCATCACAAACGGAAGCCCGGGGAGAAATCAGGAAATTGTTGCCAAACTGGGATGAATTGGCCAAGCTGATTAAAAAGGCCTTATGTCTGCTCTGTTCCCTGTCAACCAGCAAATCATAGGTTTCCGGCTGATATTTGAAAAATTCACCGAGCGCGATTCGAACGTATGAGCTCAAGCCCCGGGCCTGAGAGTGCTGGAATTTCCAAGCTACCAGGGCATCAAAACCAACCCCGGAAACATTGAGCGAATACTTTTCACCAATCCTGACCATATCGACCGGCAGGCTGAATTCCTGACGCAGCACCTCCAGCGACCGATCAACATTCATTGGAATGCCTAGATGCCGGGCAAAACCATTGCCGGAACCATGGGGAATGATGCCCATGGGTATGCCGCTTAAAGCGATGCCATTTGCCAGGTCATTCACCGTTCCATCGCCGCCCACCGCGACGATAGCAGTCGGTGGAGACAACTGTTTAACCAGCCGCCGGCAAAGATCCTCTGCATATCCGGCATATTCGCTCAGATAAATAAGCGGTTCAATCTCCGTGGAGGCGAAACAGGAAGATATTTTTCGTTCAATATCCTCATATCTCCGGTTCCCGGAAATGGGATTGATAATGAAAGCAAAGGATTTTTTTTTATGACTCATCATCCAAACAGTATGGCAATCATTCTTGATTAAAGGTTTTTTTTCGCAAACTCAAAGATGATGGACTCGTAAAAAGTCAGAATTCGCAAAATTGACCACCATATGTAGGTAAACTGGAACATTAAACCACTGCATATTGTGGTCAGAAATCCAGGTCTGGACTTTTTACGAAACCATCAAAGATGGCACTTAAGCATATATCTAAAACAATAAGCAGATTCTGGCAACCATCTAATTTCTCCCCAGAATAACCTCTGAGTATTTACCCCCGCACTGTCTGGGGGAAAATCTTCATCATTTCTTCATGTTCATCAGTGTATAGTAACTCATATTTAAAGCACGGGTCAGGTTTTCCCACCCAGTCATTTTTTGTTTTTCTTTCGGAACACGATGGGTATGTATTTACTTCGAATTATGGGGGCTATCATCCTTGGAGCGGCACTTGTGTTCCAGGGATACGCTATTGTAGTGCAGACAGAGACCCACTCTCCCTTGCCCCCTCAGTTTGGCAACTTCCCGGCGAATAGAGTGTTTCTGGAAGAGCAAACCGAGCAGGATGAGTTTGCCTTCGCGGTCGTTGGCGATACCAAAAGTGTTGGAACATTCGAACGAATCACAGAAGATTTGAAAAGAAGACCACTTGATTTCGTAGTTCTCTTAGGTGACTGTTCCTATAATGGAAGAGAAGAGGACCACCGATACTTCCGCGCGGAGTGCGCAACAGAGTACGCCATGCCGTTTCCCGTATTCTATGTGGTTGGCAATCACGATGTCAGCCCTGATGGTTTTCCCATCAGTCGGTTCGAACAAACCTACGGGCCGAGCATTTTCAGCTTTGAGTACCAGCAGTGCCTGTTCATCGTGTTGCGGATTCTCGATCCGCCATTCTCGAATGAGGAAAGCATCCGATTCCTTAGGCGGTTCACCGAGGTACCTCGGGAGAAATACCGTCATCGCTTCGTGTTCATGCATATTCCGCCGCCTGTTTCTTCGGATTTCAACGCGCGGACTTTTCCGGAGCATGAGCAGATTGTTCAACTATTTGATGAAGTTGGCGTTGATTACGTATTTGCTGGTGACTACCATGGATATTCCAGGATCAAGTTACGAAATACGATCTACATTGTATCGGGCGGTGGGGGTGCACATTTGAAGGAAAAAAAGAGAAGGCAGTTTCACCACGCCCTATTGATACGGGTTGGAAAGAATTACATCGCGGAGAATTTTATCCCTGTGCCCAGGAGCAATGATTTGGAGGACCGTTTAGAGAAACTAGCCATAGTTGAGGTATGGCCATGGATGGCACAGCATAGAGCTCTGACCATCCTTCTCGATCTACTGGGGCTCATGATTCTCTTAATGATCTTGAAGCCAGATATCTTACCTATGTTACGAAAAGGGGCAGAACCTAAGAGTGTTTAGCAACCGGTTAACTTTCAACCAAAGGTGTGTCTTCAGTTGAAGGTTAAGCGAAGCGTTATATGTGTGAAGAAGCGTAAATGGTTGATTAATCGCAACCATTCGTTGGTTTTATTATAAAGGCCTCCCCGTGTTGTAAATAACATACTTGAAACGGGGGGATTATCTCAAAAGTCTAGCTTAAAATATTTGTCGCCGCAGTATTAGATCAGGGAAAAGGAACATCTTATGATTAAGAAGATTTTACATGCCTGGTTTAAAGCAGTTTTTCCACTACTATTATTTTATACCTTTTTTATCGGAGTTTTTCTGACTGGCCGGCTGGCTTTGCTGGCCCATTGCTACCCGCGAATTGTAGCCAGCGGCGTCAACTATTGGTTAGCCTTCCTGATTGGCTGGCGTATGGATATTATTGCTGTCTGTATCATTCTGGCCCTGCCGACCCTGGTGATTTTTTTGACGCCGTCATTCTTACGGTGCGTAGCCGAGTGATTATTAGGAAGCTATTTCCTGGCAGTTTTACTTCTGGCTATTTATATGGAATTCGCAACCCCACCATTTGTTACCGAATTCGACGCCCGTCCTAATGAGCTTTTTGTCAATTATCTGCAATATCCCCGTGAAATCATAAACACGATTATGGCGACCCATTTACCGCTTCTGATATTCACTCTGGTGTCTTTGGCAATTCTGGCCTTCTTTTATCGCCGCTGGTGGCGAAAAAGCCACGTTTTCCAAGATGCTTTGGCAGTCAGTTATCCCATTCGATTGTTATTTTTCTTGCCGGTAGCCGTGATTATTTTCATGGGCATCCGTTCTTCATTCGGTTATTGGCCAGCCAACCTTTCCGATGCCACCTTCAGCAGTTCTCATATCGTCAACGAATTGGCTAAAAATACCTTGCACTCCGTTGGTTACGCAATCTACGCGAAAAAGAAATTTTATGTAAATGCTAAACTTTATGGTCACATGGATAAGAATGAAGCCATTTCTAGAACCCGCAGGCTACTTAAGCTTGGTTCCCCGGACCTGATTGCCCCAGAATACCCTTTATTTAGGGATGGAGCCAACTCATTTCTCCCGGTCGGGAAAGCCGAAAAATCTGGTAGTTATTATTGAGGAAAGTCTTGGCGCCCAATTCGTCGCTGCAGCTGGTGGTCAACCTGAGATTACCCCCAATCTAAATCGCTTATCCAATGAGGGGATACTGTTTACCCAACTCTATGCCAGTGGCACCCGCAGCGTTCGGGGCATGGAGGCAATTGTTGGCGGTTTCCTGCCAATCCCGGGCACCAGTGTCTTAAAACGAAATCTCTCACAAAAAGATTTTTTCTCCCTGGCGCAACTGTTGAAACTTTTAGGCTACAACACCAGCTTCATCTACGGCGGCGAAAAGCGTTTCGACAATATGGGAAGCTGGTATTACGGCAATGGCTTTGACCGTATTATCGACGAACCACTCTTTGTTAATCCGGTTTTTCATGGTATATGGGGGGTATGTGATGAAGATCTGGTGGTCCGGGCCGACGAGGAATTTACCAAGATGAAAAAAGATGGACAATCTTTTCTTTCCATACTTTTCACCACAACGAACCATACACCTTTTGAATTTCCTGAAGGTCGCATTAAACTGCTTGACGGAGTACCTCACAACAGCAAGGAAAATGCCGTCAAATTTGCCGATTATGCCTTGGGAAAGTTTTTCTCCCTGGCTCATGAGCATGATTACTATGAGGATACCGTATTTGTTGTTATTGCCGACCATAACGTGCGGGTGCGGACCGCCCCCAATGGGGTTATGCCGCTTGATAATTACCGAATCTTCGGCCTTATTCTGGGTGGCGGGGTTAAGCCACAAGTTTACAAAGAGACCTGTACTCAGGTCGATGTCATGGCCACGGCAGTGGACCTTCTCGGCGTCGATCTGGTCCAACCGATCATCGGTCGGAGCATCTTTTCTCCGGCAAAAGAAAGTTTTGCCTTGATGCAGTTTTATTCACTCTATGAATTTATGCATGATAATAAACTGGCAGTACTGGAACCTGATGCCAAGGCCAGAACATACCTAATTAATGGTCCTGATTTGCTGCCTCTACCCTCGGATAGGGAATTAGAAAGGGACGCTCTGGCTCTCCTGACGATATCATCATATCTGTACCAGGAATGCCGGCATACCCTGCCTGAAAATCTGGCTGTGCATAAAAAGAGGTTTTGATGAAAATTCTGATTGTTGATGATGAGCCCCAATTTCTGAAACAGCTAAAACAATTATTAACTGGGCATAAATACAGTGTTGATACGGCTATAAATGGCGAGGAAGCCCTGGATAAACTTTTTGCTAATCCTTATGATTTAATCCTGCTTGACATTATGCTGCCCAAAATAGACGGCCTTGCGGTACTCAAGGAAATACGCCATGCAGACATCAATACTCCGGTACTTATGTTAACGGCAAAAGGAGAGATTGAAGATCGCGTTAAAGGGCTGGATCTGGGAGCGGATGACTATCTGGCTAAGCCTTTTTCCATTGCTGAAATGATGGCTAGAATCAGGGCATTATTAAGAAGAGACAGCGATCATGGAATACCTTTTCTAAAGGTGAGAGATATCACCCTCAACACCATCACTCGTGAAGTCACGAAAAATAATGAGCCTATCAATCTGACTGCCAAAGAATTCGCAATTTTCGAATTTCTTCTATATAATAAGAATCGAGCGATAACTCGTTTCAGTATGGCCGAACATGTTTGGGGCGATGATTTTGACCCTTTTACTATGTCGAATTATATCGATGTTCATATGAAAAACCTACGGCGGAAAATAAGTGATATTGGAGGAACGGTAATTCAGACGATTCGAGGAGTAGGTTATCTGATAAAAGATGATAAACAATGAAAATACGCTATAAAATAAGTTTATGGATTGCCGGAGCGGGTTTGATTACCAGCCTGCTTTTTTCCCTGTCAATTTTCTATGAGATGGTGGAACAGACCTATAACACGGTTGATTCAGGCTTAAAGAGAGTCGGCAAGATAGTGATCAACTCCCTGGGGAAAAGTCAAACTATAAAAGGAATCGAAGAAACAATAATGCTCACCGGTCTTGATGACCTGTATTGGATTAAGATTTATAATCACAATAAAATTATGGTTTATCAATCTGAACGAAGTGAAAATATTAGCCTGCCACTTCATTATCAGGAACGAAAATATACGGTTCGAACCTCAATTCCGCAAAATAATCCCCATGTGCGCGAAAGTGCCCTCAACAAAGTTTCTTTCCGAGCCAGAGTACTCAAAACAACCTTGGATGGAAAGCTTTATATAATCCAAATAGCCACGTCCCTGGAGGAACTGGACGAAGAGATTATGGAAGTGGTGCTCATTTTAATTGTGGGGTTAACTGCCTCCGCCTTGCTTCTCATTCTTATCAGCTATTTTATTGCCGGAAAGATACTTGAACCGATCAAAACAATCAACCGGTTGACCATAGATATTAATGAAAGAACCCTGAATAAAAGAATTCCTCTGGGGAAAAGTCATGATGAGCTGTATCAGCTTTCCCAATCCCTTAACCATATGTTTGACCGCTTGCAACTCTCTTTTATACGCCAAAAGCAATTCATTGCCAGCGCTTCCCACGAATTAAAAACCCCTATCAGCATGCTGCGTATGTTTATGGATAATGCCATTAGCCAACAGGAACACCCGGAGCCTTTCAAACAACAATTGATTGATCAGGAAGCAATTCTGATTCGCATGGAACGAATGGTAAAAACCCTTCTAAATCTATCAGCCATGGAGCTTAAGGAGGCTTTAGAAATAAAAAATTTCAATTTGACAAAAGTTATTAGAACCATACTGCATGATTTTTCGCCGGTTATTACCGCCAATAATATCCAACTGGATGTTCGTCTATCTGACAATGTTTGCATGGCTGGAAATCAGGATAAAATTCGCCTCATGTTGATTAATATCCTGGATAATGCCATCAAATATAACTACAAAAATGGCACCATAAAACTCGTAGTATCTGAGACAGGAGATACTATCAATATCTCTCTGTATAACACAGGACCGGGAATTCCATCTCAGGACCTGGATAAAATATTTGAACAGTTTTACCGGGTAGAAAAATCACGCTCTCTGCAATACGGTGGTACCGGTCTGGGGCTGACCATCGTCAGACAAATTGTCAAGCTGCATAAAGGTAGCGTAAAAGTAGAAAGTGAACCGGAGTCATGGACCAGAATAATGATTGAATTGCCGAAAAAACAATGATTTTCCACCTAAAAGCATCCCCATCCCCCAACTCTTGTGGATTGACATTCCATGACAACCCTTAACCGCCTCGAAGAATTCAGCCGCCATCCCAAAAAAGCCCTCGTCAAACTGGCGCTGCCAACCATTACCGCCATGGTGGTACAAACCACTTATAATATGGTGGACATGGTTTTTGTCGGCCGCCTGGGAGCCGCTTCGCTGGCCGCACTGACTTTTTCCTTTCCGCTCTATTTCATTCTAATTTCGGTGAATATCGGCATGGGAGTAGGGCTTAATTCACTCATTTCACGCCAGCTGGGAGCTGGAAAAAAGCAAGAAGCGGAGAACAGTGCCATGCACGGCATTGGCATTTCCCTGGCATGTGCCTTGGGACTGTTTTTCCTGTTCTTCTGGATGTCTCGGCCAATATTCCATTTACTGGGGGCAAGGGGCCAGGTACTGGAACTCGCGGCCAGCTATATGCGGATCATTGGAGCCGGAAACTTTTTCATGCTTTCAGCTTACGCCATCAATAGTACTTTCACCGCCCAGGGCGACACCCTTACCCCGATGAAAGTACAGATCAGCTGCCTGCTGCTGAATATCATTCTTGATCCGCTGTTTATTTTTGTGCTGAAAAAAGGAGTTCCCGGAGCAGCAATAGCCACTATTATTTCCCAGGGATGTGGCCTGCTGCTCTTTACCTGGTATCTGCGAAAAAAATCGGTATTACAACTTTCCCTGAAAAATTTCTCCGGCCGGCTGGCCACGGTGGGTGAAATTTTCAAGGTTGGCATCCCCGCCAGCCTGACCATGTTGCTGATGGCATTTTACATCATGTTTCTTAACCGGTTCATGGCCCATTTCGGCACCGAGTATGTGGCAGCGTTCGGCATGGCATCACGTCTCGAAAGCGCCGTGGTCATGCCCTTGGTCGCTTTCGCCATTGCTCTTTTGACCCTGACCGGCATGTTTCACGGGGCAAAGCAGTTCCCCCTGTTGATTAAAACTTTTCATTTTGCCCTGAAGGTAAATATTATCTACGCGCTGGGCATGGGAATACTTTTTTTTATTTTCCCAACCAAATTCCTGGGCATCTTCACATCCCGGGAGGACCTTTTGAACATCGGAGCAGCCTATATGAGAATCGAGGTTTTCACCTTTCCCCTGATGGCCATCAATATCACTGCCAATCGAACCATGCAGGGTATGGGGCTGGGGCTGCCAGGAATTACGATGAATTTTATCAGAATTTTTGTAGTTGCTATTCCCCTGGCATATGTGTTTGTTTACCTGTTAAATTTCAGTTACCTTTCCATTGCCGTAGCCATGGTTTGTGGTGGCATTGCCGCCAATCTGACCGCATTTACCTGGTTGCGCTCAATCTTCGGTAAATTAAATCAGAAAAAAGTCGAAAAAGAGGAATGAATGCTTAAATTTTTCAAAAACATCCTGACTCAAAATATTCGGGAAGAACACGATACAACGGTAGTAGAAGATGAGCTGCAACTAGCCACCTGCATGCTGCTGTTGGAAATCGCCCAGGCCGATGGAATAATTCAGCCCCAGGAGGAGGTGCAAATTCAAACCGTCATGCAAAAGCGGTTTTCCCTGTCCGAAGCCGACAGTGATAAACTGATTGAAAAGGCCCGGGAGCTCCAGACTGAAAGTCTCGATATCTATCCTGTCGCCACGATGATCAACAGGTATTGGCCAACGGAAGAAAAGTGCCGTTTACTGGAAAATATCTGGCAGATCGTCTATGCCGATGGCATCCTGGACCAGCATGAAGATCACCTGATGCACAAACTGGGTACCCTGCTGCAGCTTTCACACCGGCAGTTGATAGATGCCAAATTAGAGGCCAAACAGGCTATCGAACACCTACATTGATCAATTACCTATCAGCGCTTAACTTGGGAAACTATAACCATTCCGGAAAATTTCAATGAAAGTAAGCTGCAAATATTGTCAGGCCAGATGCAGGATGGATGAATCAAAGATTCCGGCAGCCGGCGCCCATGTCCGCTGTCCATCCTGCCATAAGGTTTTTTTCCTGAGCTCTGAAACTGCCAGGGTTCAGGAACAGGACCAAACACCAGAAGCCACATTACTGCCAGAAGAAAATGAAACTGAACCCCAAGCTGAAAAGCCATCAGCATCTGAAGTTATGGCGGATAAACCGGCAGTTAAACTTAAACCCAAACCAGCAACCAAAAGTACGACAATCAGGTTGCAAAGATTCATCACTTCCAGACCACTGGCCATAAGCATAGTGGTTACAGTTTTGATCGAAATCATGCTCCTGATCCTCTGGGGAACCGGCCATCAGACAGTTATTCAATCAAAAAGCTCATCACTCAGCATTCCAATCATATCCAGCCAGATTAAAAATAAGGCTATTCGGGAAATATCTTCCCACTTCCTGGTAGGTGATGCGGCCATCAATCAACAGGGACATGAATTGACCCTGGCCCTGCTGGTTGACCAGTCCACTCCACCGGCCTATGTTCTGAAACTTGGCAGGCAGTTTGTTGAAAATTTAAAAAGGCTAATCGGCACCGGAAAAGCCGATAAAAACCTCACATATTACCCGTCATATCAGTTTCACCTGTTCATCTATTATCCCAATGGAAAGGAAGTAACCAACCAGCTTTCAAATACCGGCGATATCAGGGACAATTAGGGCTGATGGCTTTGTAAAAGCTCCATCTTCTTTGTTATGCTGCAACCTTCGTTATTGCAACGTACGGTAAAGTACGCCTCATGGCTCAGGTTTTGCCTGCCTCGAAGATGAAGCTTTTACTGTGCCATCGGTTTTGTGTTTTTTTACGACAACATCAAGGGCAAGCTGCCATGTATCACTCTTTTATCATCTACATTGTCATTATTCTGGCCTACAACACCCAGGTGCCGCCGGAAATTCCCACCTTTTCCATCACCCAAACCCTCTTCCTGCAAGCCGTCCTCTACCTGCTGTTCATCCTGACAACCAGGATCAGATTTTCAGCAATTATCCGCCGATTCAAAAATGCCAAAATGACTGCCGAGCAACTCCCAACTGCCTACGACCGCAGCATTACCCAATTGAACATTCTGGCGGTGGCTGCCTATATTTTGACTGTCTATGTTGTCAACATCAAAGCAGTTATTGCCTCACTCCCCCTAATTTCACATAGCTTGGCATTAAACAATCTCATCGCTTTTGGCCTCTTCCTCATTTACCAGCTGATCATTTGGAATCAGGCCCATAAACAGTTCCACCACCTGCTAACCTTTGAAAAAAACCGCTCCACGTACTGTTTTCGCAAACTGTTCTTTGCCTTGGGAATTATCGCCCCGTGGCTGGCCATCATGGTTATCAGTGATGTGCTCCAAGGTGTTGCTCCCGATGCTTTCAATAAACTGTTGCAGTCACCGGTCATGAATATCGGCCTGTTTGCCTTTTTCCTTCTGACCCTCTCAATGATCGCCCCACCGCTGATGGTTAAACTCTGGGGCTGCCAACCATTACCGGATTCACAACTCCGCACCTCACTAGTTGCTTTTTGCGCCCGGCAGCGGGTCAGGTATAGGAACATCCTGCTTTGGCCCTCCGTTGAAGGCAGGGCGGTAACAGCCGCAGTCATCGGTCCCTATTTTTTCAGCCGCTACCTGCTGATTACCCCGGGATTGATAGAAATCCTCAACCCGGAAGAAATCAACGCCGTCATTGCCCATGAAATCGGTCATGTCAAGAGACATCACCTGCTGGTATTTCTGCTTTTTTTTCTCAGCATCTTCCTGCTTAACTATGCTTTTTTTGAGCTCCTGATCGGCTGGCTGCTGACCACAAGCCTGATACAGCATTTGCTTCTATCTTCGTCCCACCAGCAGGTGAATATTATTTCGCTGGCATCCACGATTCCGCTGCTGCTGATTTACCTGCTGTATTTCCGCTTTGTTTTTGGCTATTTTTTGCGCAATTTTGAACGGGAAGCGGATCTCTATGTTTTCTCCGCCCTGGGCACGGCTGAACCCTTGATCAACGCTTTCAAAAAACTTGCCTGGCTGATTGGCGATTTCGGCCAGCGGGCAAACTGGCATCATTATAACATTCCCCAACGAATCGATTATTTGCGTAAATGCAGCATAAATCCAGCACTTATCAACAAACAGCACCGTAAGATCAAAACAAGCATGCTAGTTTTCATCCTCTGTATCGCCTCACTGGTGACCTTGGGCTATCGACTGAACTCTTCAGGATTGCAGCAGTCTCTCAATAACCGTTATTTGATCAAAGTAATGGAAAAATATCGGCAGGATCACCCCGGAGAAATCAATGCTCATATCAGCCTGGGCTCTCTCTATTTTGAAGAACAGCAGTTGGAGAAGGCCCGGAATTGTTTTGAAACCGCTCTGGCACTGGACCGTAAGCGTCCGGAGCTGCTGAATAATTTCGCTTGGCTGCTGCTGACTACAGCTGATCCGCAAATCAAGGACATTGAACGTGGTTTCCGCCTGGCAAAAGAGGCAGCGGCCATCAGGCCGGCACCCCATATCCTCGACACCCTGGCAGAAGGTTACTGGCGCCGGGGATTTCCCTGCGTTGCCCTGGACCTGGAGCAAAAAGTCCTGGCAGCAAAGCCAAAACAACTTGAGATCTACCAACGGCAGGCGGAAAAATTCGCCCGGGACTGCCAGTCTAATACCGGGGTGAATAATAATAAACCGGAAAGAAAGTAAGAAAAAAGACTGCTTTTAAAGGTGCCTACCACTTTGGAGGAAAAACTTTCAGGTAAGATCTCTGGTGGAATACTGTTGGTTTGTGTAATTGTCGTTGAAACCTGCAAAAAGTACCCCAAGGCATTGAATGGAGTTTTCCGCTGGCGACCTGGTTCTGCTGTTTTATATAAGTGCCTCTATCCCCTTACGTTCAATGATGTCTAACAATTTTCGTGATGCACCAGTCGGCTTCTTGTTGCCTTGTTCCCATTTTTGAACTGTTGAAGGGCTAATATTGAAAATACTGGCTAATGCAGCTTGGCTTAGCCTGAATTTTTTTCTTATGGATACAATCTTTTCCGGAGTGTATTCCTGGACATCCGGAAGACAGAGATTTTCAATATTTTTCATGGTGATATTATCTACCAACCCACTTTTATTTAAATCTTTAACCGTGCTCGTAATTGATTCTGCAATTGATTTTTTCATGACCTCACCTCTATGAAATCTCCATTTTCTATAGCTATATTTATTTTTTCTATCGACAGCCCAAGTAAAATTTTCGAGAATTCTTTTAAAGCAAAAAGTTCTTTTCTAAAACAGACAATTGACCTGCCGCTGCCACTTTTACCCTTTACCTTCAAATTTGATCCTTTTTTTGTAAATATGTCCTCCTAGATTTACTTCAAAATTTCCAGCTTGAATCTCTGCCAAAACTGTAGCAAGTTCATTCTCCGGAATTTTCTGTTTAGATGCCCATTTTGAGAACTTCCTTGTCATTGAATTTATCATATTCTCAATGTAGCACGGAGTGCCATACCTTTCAACTTAATATTTGTCGATCAGGAAGTCAAATATCAGGAAATCATGCTTTGGCCCTTCGTTGAAGGCAGGGCGGTAACAGCCACAGTCATCGGTCACTATTTTTTCAGCCGCTACTTGCTGATTACCCCGGGATTGATAGAAATCCTCAACCCGGAAGAAATCAATGCCGTCATTGCCCATGAAATCGGTCATGTCAAGAGACATCACCTGCTGTATTTCCGCTTTGTTTTTGGCTATTTTTTGCGCAATTTTGAACGGGAAGCGAATCTCTATGTTTTCTCCGCCCTGGGCATGGTTGAACCCTTGATCAGCGCTTTCAAAAAACTTGCCTGGCTGATTGGCGATTTCGGCCAGCGGGCAAACTGGCATCATTATAACATTCCCCAACGAATCGATTATTTACGTAAATGCATTGAAAATCCAGCACTTATCCACCGGCACCGGCGCAAGGTGAAAGCGGCATTACTGATTTTCATCATCTGCGTCTTCTCTCTCGTCTTGCTGGGATCCCGGTTGAATACCGCAAATTTGCAGCAATCACTAAACAACCGTTTTCTGATCAAAGTCATGGAAAACTACTGCCGGGAACATCCCGATGAGGTGAACGCCTTTATCAGCCTGGGATCACTCTATTTTGAAGAGCAGCAATTAAAGCCGGCCCGGAATTGTTTTGAAACCGCCCTGGCACTGGACCGCAAGCAGCCAGAGCTATTGAATAATTACGCCTGGCTGCTGCTGACGGCTGAGGATCCGAAGATTTGGAACATTGAACAGGGCTATCGGTTGGCAAAAGAAGCGGCGGCCATGAGCCTGAGGTTAAAGAAAAAATTGACCCAGATATTTCCATACATGTAAAAATCATCATTAAATTAAATGGGCTTATTGATATCCATGATGAGAATCACCACAATGGCAATGCCGGTATACAAGCTGATCCTGCCTTTGTAATGGACTGCGTCCGTACATCTGGTCGATACCATTTCCAGCAGGGAAACAACCAAAAGAATATAAAAGGTCGATTCAAAGGCACCGTATATAAGGGATTCTGCGCTCGGTGGCGATGAGAATAACGACGCCCATGCCCGCGATAATGGTGCCGGCAATCATGGCGACCCTGGCCCAGGATCTTTTGTGGGCCAGCAGCAAAAAAATTGCGATTAAAAATAAGGCGAAAACAGTGTAGTACAAAAATGGGAGGGTGGCCGGCGGTATTTTACGGTTCCTTTACACAGGTGGTTGTCAGGTTTAACAATGCATCGAGGGCCGCGGCATGGATGACCATGGTCTGTTCAACGGGCCAGATCCGGCAGACCTGACGGACCAGATTTTCCCGGACAATCCATATGTGCAGGGACCGGGAAAGGGTCAGCAAAGGGGAAAGGCAGGAAGCCCAGCCCAGGCCCCTTGCCTCCAGTTTGCCGATTTCATCCACCAGGATGACTGCTGCGGTTTTACACGCGGCAACGCTCAGGGCATCATAGCCGGCAGTCACCCCCTGTTCAAAAAACGAGAAGGGGATTTTATCACTGTTTTGGGTGGCCAATTCAGCCGACCGCCTTGCCAGGGGGGTGACCTTGCCGGTCCGGATGTCAATCAGGTCAAACCCTTTCCGTTGATTATCTTTCCATAGGCCCCGGGCAAGGATACCGGCCATGGTTATATTTTTTTCTTTCAATTGGTTGATGAGCTTTTCTGCAAGGGTGGATTTGCCACACTGAACCGCACCTGTGAGGATGATGCGACGGCAGGCCCCGTCTGCAGGGGCGCCCTTGGTTTTTGGGGACGCACCGGCTTTTCCGGAAAAATCAAAATTCGAGATGCCATGGTCGTGTTCCATGGCCCTCTGGGGCATGCCGGCTATGGGAGTTGGGGTTTCAGCCATTGATAATCTCCCCGGGGAGAAAAAAATGCTGGGTCTTGGAAATTTTAACCGGGGTTGTGTCTGTCTCATACAGGGCATCGATGTTTGGTTTGGTCATGACCTCGGGGGCCGGTCCCCGGGCAATGATTTTTCCGGCCTTCACCATGACGATGGTGTCGGCAAATAATATGGCCATATTGGGATCATGCATGGATGCAATGACGCTGGTTTTTCGAGCCTGGCACAGCTGTTTGATTTTGGATAAAAGATGGTACTGATTATTAAAATCAAGGTGGTTGGTGGGTTCGTCCAGGAGCATGATGTCACTGGTCTGAACAAGGGCGCAGGCCAGCATGGCAATCTGTCTTTCCCCCCCGGAGATCCTGTTGAAATTACACGTGGCCAGTCTCTGGGCGTTGAGTGTTTTCAAGGCCTCCATGGCCAGGTCATAATCGTTTGGTGAGGGGGTACGGGTCATGCCGATAAACGGGGCCCGGCCCATGACCACCACATCGATCACCTTGAACGGAAATATTTCTAGGTGCTCCTGGGGAACCAGGCTGATGTGTCTGGCGATCTGGTTTCGGGTCATACCAACAATGGTATTGCCGTTGATGCGGATTTCCCCCTGGTGCGGTTTGTGGATACCGTTGAGGCAGTGGAGCAAGGTGGTTTTACCCGAGCCGTTCCGGCCAAGAACCGCACAGAAAGAGCCGGGTTCAACGGAAAAAGAGATATCATGGAGAATATCGGTTTTTCCGTATCGGAACGTAACACACCTGCATTCCAGTTTTACAGCCATCCGCTTCCCCTGTTTTTGTATAGCAGAAAGGCAAAAATCGGTGCACCGGTAAGGGCCGTGATGATGCCTACCGGGATCTCGGCGGCGGTGACGGACCGGGCTAATCCGTCTGCCGCCAGCATGAAAATAGCCCCCAGCAGGACCGTTATGGGAATCATGTTTTCATGTTCAGGGCCCACAAGGGTTCTGGCCATATGCGGGATAATCAGGCCGATCCAGCATATCTGGCCGCAGGTGGCCACGGTGAGGGCCACCATGAAAGAGCTGACAAGGATCAGCATCAGCCTGAAAACAAAAGGGTTCATCCCCAGGGACTGGGCCTGGACATCCCCCAGTGAGAGAATATTGAGTCTGAAGCGGAGCAGCATGAACAGTCCGAGCCCGCAGCAGGTCACCGGAGCGGTAATGTAAAGGTCGTTCCAGGTCACCCGGGTTAGGCTCCCCATGATCCAGAAAACAATGCTCGGCAGTTCATCATAGGGATCTGAAAAGTATTTGAGGATCATCAGTAGCGCATTAAAAAAGGAAAGCACCACCATGCCGGCCAGAACCATTACAATAACGGGCTTTATGGATATGAGCCGGGCAATGCCCACGGCCATGGACACGGCTATAAGGCCGAAACCAAAGGCCATCGCCTGCACCAGGTAAAAAGAATCACCGGGCAGAATAATCCCCAGGGCCGCGCCAAAGGTGCAGCCTGCCGCCACCCCCAGAATGTCCGGGGACACCAGCGGGTTCCTGAACAGGGCCTGGTAAACAGCCCCTGACACCGACAGTCCCGTACCCACCATAACCGCCATGATGCACCGTGGCAGCCGTATCCACAGAAAAACCAGTTTTTGGGAAATAAGATCCTGGGAAAGGCTGTTGCCGGGCAGGAGGCTTGATACGATGGCAATGATTTCCGAAATGGTTATTTTAAACCGGCCCGCCAGCAGAGAGCCGAAAAACAGCACAGCCAGCAGCACACACAAAACCGGGATTGTGCGTGGGCTTTTTTTCAAAGGATACCGGGGAATAGCGATCAATTGGCAGCGTCCCGGTATATGGCATCATCGAGGGTCCCGCCCAGGGCCTGGAAGGTTTTGCCAAAAAGTTTCTGATGAAACAGCTCACTTTGTTTTTCCATGTCCATATCGGCAAACAGATCGGGATAGGCTTTTTTCGCCACCCAGAGCGTGCCCAGTGCCGACAACGGGGAGGGAAAATCCCATGGGGCAATGTTGCAGGGAAACCGGTAGACTGCTTTTGTCCGGATGGCACCGACCTGGCTTAATGCCGGACCACTTAACCGCTCCAGCGTCCGTCGGCCAAGACTTCGGGACAGGATTAAAATATCCGGATTCCAGGTGATGAACTGCTCCGGAGAAATATCCTGGAAATATCCCTTCAGCTCGTGGGCCACATTGACCACACCGGCCCGGTATAAAATATCATCCTGGAGCATATTGCCGGCCGCAGTGCTGAAAAGACCCCGGGGCGACGCAAAATACCCGGTTTTTCTTTTAGCCGGGTCAATGGTTTTGATCCTGGCTGCCACCTGTGTCAGTATGTCGTCCATTACTTTCACGGTTTTTTCCGCCCGTTCAGGCTGGCCTGTGGCCATGGCTATCACCCGAAGGGATTTTTTAACATTTTCAAAACTTTCCGGCAAAATAATGATGGATGCAATGCCCAGGGTTTCTAAGCGATGGGCCAGGACGGTCCCGTCTTTTTGGGCGTATAGTACAACAAGATCCGGCTTTAAAGAGACAATGGTTTCAAAATTTAGCCCGGTGGATTTGCTGCCCACCCCTTTTAACGTGGCTACTTCGGGAAAAACAGCCCGTGTCAGTTTGTCCCTTTTAGAATGAGAATCGATGCCGACGATTTTGTCTTGGAGTCCCAGGGATAAGAGGCACAGGGTAACCGGTTTGAAGGTGGGGATGATCCGGCTGACTTTATTGGGTAAGGTGACTTGGCGGCCGACCATGTCCGTGATGGTGTGTGGGGTGTCTGCCATGGCATTCCAGGATATTAAAAACAGTGAAATCAGGATAATCAGCGAACCCTGTACGGTTTTGGTGAAAACAGGTTTCAGTTTGATTTTTTCTATCATGTTTGCCTCGTGATGATTTAGCATCGTATTTGTTTTAACCATGAAGTTCATGACATTAATTCGAGCATGGCTGTTATATGAAAACGGGTGGTATTATGTCACCTAAATCCTGCAATTGCTATTAACCTGAAAATCTGAGACTGTTTGCCCCTCGTTGTAGCGTCATTTTTCGCAAAATCACCTTCAGCGAGCCTGATTTTCAACAACACAGTGAAAGAATGACGGCTGAACAGCTTCCCCTATCCTACGACCGCGGTATTACCCAACTCAATATTCTGGCGGTGGCCGCCTATATTCTGACCGTCTACATGGTCAACATCAAATCAGTGATTGCCACGCTTCCCCTGGTTTCATTTAGCTCGGCATTGAACAATCTCATCGCTTTTGGTCTTTTCCTTGTCTATCAACTCATCATCTGGGAACACGCCCACAAGGTTTTCAGCAAACTACTGACCTTTGAAAAATACCGTTCGACCTACTGCCGCCGGAAACTGTTTTTTGCTCTCGGCATCATCGCCCCCTGGCTGGCCATCATGGGGATTACTGATCTTATCCAGCTTTTAGCTCCAGAGCTTTTTCAGCATCTCCTGCAGTCACCTGCTATAGATATTGCCTTCTTTGCTTTTTTTCTCCTTATTCTCTCGGCCATCGCCCCGCCCTTGATGGTCAAGTTATGGGGCTGCCGCCCCCTGCCACCATCGGCACTGCGAACATCATTAGCCAATTTTTGTGACCGGGAGGGAGACAAATATCAGGAAATCATGCTTTGGCCCTCCGTTGAAGGCAAGGCGGTAACAGCCGCAGTCATCGGTCCCTATTTTTTCAGCCGCTACCTGCTGATTACCCCGGGATTGATAGAAATCCTCAGCCCGGAAGAAATCAACGTCGTCATTGCCCATGAAATCGGTCATGTCAAGAGACATCACCTGCTGGTATTTCTGCTTTTTTTTCTTAGCATCTTCCTGCTTAACTATGTTTTTTTTGAGCTCCTGATCGGCTGCCAGCCCGATGCTGGAGAAAACAGGAAATTACAGGAAAGAATTCGAATCAAACAGGGTACGGTGAACTAACTACACTTACCTCATCTCACAGAACAAAAACATTGCCATGTGCAAAGCAAGCGTCACAACACCCCTCTATTTTCTGATCCCACTCAAATTGAGCATTGTACCCGCCCGAAGATCTTTTTTATTCCAACAGTCAGCGAGATATCAGGTCCAAGGTGATGACATCGATGCGGGCAACGGCTTTAATCCAGCGGTCAGCCATTAAATCAGACGGCGAAACCAGGGTGAAGTGACCGTTCTGCCGCAGCTGTTTGCCTTGCCGCCGGTCAGCAAGCAGCAGCCGGTCGGCATTTCTGCCAAGCAACAGCTCGCCGAGCGAAAATAATGACCGATAGCCATCCGGAGCCCAGGCCATTACCACCGTGTTCAGATTGGTGGTCTGAATACTCCTGGCTATAAGGTCCTGGAAGGCGACCCCCGAAAAGGAAGTTTCTCCCGGGCCATGGTAGAGGCGGCCTTGACCGACTGGAAATATCTTTGTTTCCTGCCGGGGGAGATCAGTGGGCAGCGAGGTGATCGTCATCGGCGTGGCAACAGTGCCGGTAATCAGGGTTCCCGGGGCATAAAGGGGATCAAGCTTGCGATTTCCCGGCCGGGGAGGGAGTTCAACCACGGTGATTTTCGTAATCCCTTCCAGTGCCCGGTCAGCCCATCGGTCGCCGGTAATCAGCAGTTTTGGATAATCGATTACCCTTTTTTGAACTGCCAGCCGCGGTTCGTATACCTTTTTTTGGTGGCAGCGGCTGCAGCTGAGGTGCCCCGGCTGGAGAGGGGAACCGGCGTAGGCTATCAGGACATTGCCGGGTAGACGAAAGAAAATTTCACCCCAGGAAAGGGCAACTTTCCGGCCGTTATTATCTTCCACCACCACTGCCAGATCAACGGCTTTGCTGAAGCCTTTGTCAGCTTTGGCAATACCGGCCAGTTCCAGCAGCAGGCGGAGCGGTACCCCGCGGTAATTGATAATGCCGCGGTTGGTTCCATCCCGGCTTAGATCGTTGAACTGGACGGTCTGCGAGGCAAAATCAGCCAGCGCCTCGGTTTGAATGGTCAGCTCCTGGCGTACAGCGCCTTGTAGTGTAATTGTCTGGTCGGAGATCTCGGTGGCTTGAACCAGAGTTTGACCGGCGCCGGTTATGGTGAAAATAAGGCCAATCAGCAGAAAAATCAGGTTATTTCTAGTCATGATAGTTTTTCCTCTCGTTTAGAAAATGTATTTCATTTCAGCAAAAGCTGTCCGCCCGGAGCGGGGAAAGCCAGTACTCAATTCATAGTCCTTGTCCAGGAGATTGCGAAAGCCGGCTTCCACATCAAGATTGTGCGGCAGACTAAACATGACCTTGGCGTTCACGAGGGAAAAGCCATCAATCTTGTTCCATTGGCCGCTGAGATCCTGTTCCCATCGTTTGCCGTGCATTTCAAATTCCATGAACATGCGCACCCGGTCGGTAACTTCAATCAGGTCGCTGAGGTAGAGCTTATGACGTGAAACCTCTTCCAGATGGTCGCTGGTTCGTTCCGCAGACTGGTCTTCGGCATCGAGAAAGGTATAGTTGGTATTGATGTCCTGGCGCGGCAAAAGGGTTGAACGCACGGATGCCTCAAACCCTTGAAAACGTGATTTTCCGGCATTGTCATACATGTCGCCTGCCGGTAGATAGCGGCGGACAATGAGATCTTCAACATCTGAATAGAACAGGCACAGGGCCATCTGGGTATGGCTGGCAAGGTCATAATCGATGCCGACCTCATAGTTGACCGCCGTTTCTTTCTTCAGATCAGGATTGGGAATGCTGCTGTCGAGATAACTGGAATACAGCTCGTTAAGGGTGGGAAAGCGGGTTTTGCGACCGACGGAAGCGTGGGCAATAATCTGATCATTGATTATCCAGTTTATTCCGACCTGGGGGTTGAAAGTGTCATCGTCATCTCGTACTGAAGCGCCATTGGCATATTGCGGGTCTTGAAGATCGTAACTGGCACCCACAACAACCGAAAAACTATCGGTAATCCGGATATCATCTTCCAGACCGAGCGAATAGGTGGCTGATTCATAGCGTTCCCAGGGGTCTCCACGGTCACCCTGTTCCTTATGGGTGTCTTCCTTGTAATGAAATGCCAGACTGAGTGTCTGCCGCGACAGCTGTTCGCTGCGCAGGGTCAGTGAGCCACCCCAGGAATAATCGTCATAAATACTGTGAAAAGATCGTTTAGTGTTCTGGGTTGCATAGCTGTCGTTATCGTAGGAATCAAGGGTGTTGTCATAGTCGTCGCGGAACAGCCTGGTTTTTAACTCCAGTCCGTCCATGAGCCGGGAATTGCCGATCAGGTAGGTGGTCAGTTTGTCCCAGTTGGTGAAGCGCCAGTATTTCAGTTCCCGACCGCTGGTGGCAAAGGTATGGGGTGGAACATCCCGCTTAGCTTCGACGGCATTGATGCCGATGGCATATTCATGCCCATCGGCCGGCAGCCAGCCTATTTTCAGCGAGCCGGTGCTGGTTTTTCTCTCGGCATTGTTGCGGTTGCCGTTTTCCTGATTAATGGCGTCATCAAAGTCACTTGAAAGGTTGAAAGTTCGCTGGTCCAGACGGCTCGCTCCAGCCATCAGATACCAGTTTTTCTGACGGGTTCCGAGGTTGATGGCGGCCCGGTAACCATCGACTTCCATTGCTCCTAGAGTAATATCTCCTTCAAAGGTTTTCTCCGGTTTTCGGCTTACCAGGTTGATGACGCCGCCCATGGTATTGGTGCCGTACAGGACGGAGCTGAGCCCCTTGCTGACCGTGATCTGTGAAAGGTTGTCAGTACTCAGCACTCCCGCATCAACATAGCCGTCGTTGGGCACTGAGATGGGAATGCCATCGTAAAAAATAGGCACGTAGCGCTGGTTGAAGCCGCGGATGGTGAAGCATTGTTCGTTTTTCGTGCCGATAGTGAGAAAAACTCCCGGCAGGGTATTGAGGGCATCGCCGACGGTGATGCTGTTGGTAAGCTGCAGTTTCTCGATATCAATAGTTTCGCTGGTGCTGATTTTGCTGATCGTCTCATTCTTGCCGGTAACCACTATTTCGCCAAGACTGAAAATCTTGCTGTTGGCAGCTGTTTCCTCTGCGTGGGCAGCCCACGGAATTGCCATGGCCAAAGCGGCCAACAGGCTAGCAAACAACACTAAACGTTTACCATGCATTTCATTCCTCCTTATTTTCGGTTATTTTATGCGTGGGACGGCGGTCAGTTGCCGCCAACCTCCACGTTACAATGCAGTATGAAAAAGTCAGCAGGATCATCAGATGAAAGAGCCAGATGGTTGGACGGGCCAAAGGTGCCTGGGTGATTCGCAGGTGGACGCCGGGGGTCTGGGATCCTTGACCTGGGGTGGTGAAACCGAGCAGGGTAACCTGGAGTGAACCATGACGCAGCGGCTCGTAAGTGGCAACCCTGCCGGCAGCTATCATGGTGCTGTTTTGGACAAGATGTATTTGGACGCTGTTATGTCGGTAGTCAAAATCATGGTAGGTCCATTGCCGACGTGGCTTGGCGAGGATGGCAGGGTCATCATTGAAGGTGATATGGTCAATGGCGAGCTGCCGGCCGTTGGTTAGCGCGACGGTTTCACCACTATGTGCCACGATCGGTGAAGGGCGCCAGCCCCAGAAGAAACCGGCCCCGTGACAGAGAACCAGGAGGCCGAATACCAGGTGAATAAGGAATATAAGCCATTTTTTGCTGCTATCGTGAAGCGTGGGAAGAAACCGTCGCCAGGTGCAGGTGATAAGATTAAGGGCCAGCAGTCCCATGAGCAGGCAAAGGCCGGCAAACCACAGTTTCATCGGCATGCTAGCGGCGCTTTCCTGGCGCAGCCAGTCAATGATCATGCCATGATTCATGGCCTTAATTATTTTGCGGCCGCCTCCCAGTCTGACCAGGGGAGTGAAGGCGGCAAACCAGATTGTAAGGGTCGTCAGCAAGCCGGTGGTGAAACGCAAAGAAGCGATGATCGGAGGAACTCTCATCTTAAAACCTACGGTTTGTAAAATTGGGCAATGAACATTAGAGGTCCGCAGGATAACCCAAGAATAGTATACCAGGAGTTATTTTTTAGGCTGCCACCGGGAAGATGAAGAATCAACATCAGGAACATAATGACCATGGACGAAATAATAAACCCGGGAGTCCAGCGCCATACATCCGCCCAGCCATTCAGACACCAGATAATGCCGGTATCCTCCGAGAGCAGATAGAAGACCGTTGCTGCCAGGAGCGCCGTCCGTCCCTGATGTCGGGCAATTGCGGCTTCTTTTACCTTATGGACATTCAGGCTGAAAGTGCTTAGAAACAGAGCCGTTGCAAACAGGGCCGCTGCCAGTGCCAGGCGGCGGAAAACATGGAAGGCAACCGCATAGGGGTAGATATGATTGTAATCAAAGCAAGGTGGTGCCTGAGGCCATAAAAGTGCGGCCGCGAGCAGGATGATGGTCAGCAGAATTGCCCAGCGTCGCCCCGGCAAGGGGGTCACTGTCCGCATACTAATGAAAAATGTTGTCAGGCCGAGAATGAAGGCGACTAACATAAGTGATGCCGCCGGGGTGAACACCGGTAGATGATGGGTCTGAAGGGTGAAATTGACCAGATTCCAGCCTTGCATAAGCAAGGCCGTGAGCAGGAGCATCCAGCTGTAGCTGGATTTTTTCAACCAGGTCAAAAGGAAGACAATAATATAAAGGGCAACAATGACTATGAGCATGAGCGATGACCATGATTCTTATTAGGAATTATTAATTATCGCCGCATATAGCATACAGATTTGATGGCTACAAGAAAAAAATAACTTAAAATAACTATTTATTACTCAAAATAACCTTTAATCGGTGGTGTCCTGTAAAAACTGGCGATAAAAAATTTGCAACTATACTGGCAGGTTTCTGAGTGGGAGAAACCGGGAAAAACCAATAAAAAAGGCCGCCCTGTCAGGCGGCCCTTTTTTACATCTTGCGAATTATCCAAAAAAATATTGTTACTGAAAAGTCGTTTCTTCCAAAATTACTTTATAACGGTAGCCTGCACCAAAATCTTTATTCTGGTGTAATATCCCTTCGGCTATCACCACTTCACCCACTTTCGGTATATTTTCCGAGGTTATTGTCAGATCATATGTGCCCTTGGCGGCATCGCCGGTACCATCCTGCAGGTGAATCCAGTTTTTTTTCATGATATTTTGGGATACCTTCACTACCTTCCCCCGAACCCGCACCTTTTTTGCATCGAGCTTGCCTTTCTGGGCGTACAATTCACTGATGGTAAAAGCATTAGCCCCGCTGGCCTTTTCAACTGAAACCACCACCGCCTTTTCAAGGGCCGGTGAACCACTATGGGGCATTTTCATTGCCTGCTTGTCTGAGGGCATGGGGCACTTTCCCGGAGCACACTTTTTCTTCATCCCGGTTTTTGCCATCCCGGCCCCGGGAGCAGCAGTCTTACCGGATGAGAAAATAATCCGGTCAAAGGTCCGCTTCAGGGTGTTGCTGGTGAAACCGGCCATTTCAATCCCCTGAGACAAATCAACCACCTGCCCCACTGACACCTTCATGACCGGTGTCGCCACCCACAGTTTTTCACTGCCGGTATCTAAGAGCACGTACGTATAGCCACCGCTATCCATGGTTTCCACTATTTTCCCGTGAATGGGTGCGTTCACCTGCTGTGCGGACTGCTCCTGGGCCGTTTTGTTTGGAGGAAAGGCCCCGGCTGACAAAGGCACCAGCATGAAGACCATCAAAACCAAGCCTATTTTGACATATAATGATACTTTCATTTTCAACTCACTTTTCCTGCCTGTTCCTGAAAATCCTGAAAAGTTTTTCGAAAGCGGACCAGCCAGGCAAACATGAGCCGCTTTCATTGAAAAACCCCGAGCAAACAGAAAAATACCCTTTTCCGACTATTTTAGCAAGTCATTTTGATTTTATTTTTGTAGCCATTCCGGTACAATTTTTTCCAATTCCATTAAATGGGTATTATGTTCCATATTAATAATCCCGGCTGTATTTTTTCCCATCACAGACTTCTTCAATCCTTTCGCTGACCAAAACCCCTTTATTCCATATATTGTGGGGGTCAAATCTTTATCGTTGACAAATGCAAGTTTGTCAACGATAAAGATTTGACCCCCTTTATATTTGACCCCCTTTATATTATCCTCATGACAGAGCAGATTATCAAAACAGCTTCGACCCACAATCTCATCGGACGTCCAGCCAACAAGGCGCTCGGCGGCATTATTCCAATACAAAATATTTCGCTCAGAGTCGGTAACATAGACACCATCGTTCATGAAATCCAAAATTTGCGTGGAAGAGAAATTTATCAATTTATTTTTACTCATCAAGCCTTCTCCATCTATTGATAGTGGTTATGGCAAAAAAACGCCGCCAGTGGTAATAGTCACAGGTCCGCCTGATTTCAGTACCCTGCTGTAGATTTTGTCTGAAAGAAATAAAGTTTTAGTAAATTATCCCTTGACTTATTCATACGTCTGTTTTAAACGTTTGTATAAATATATTAATGCAAAAATTACCAAAGAAAACCATGGCTGAAAAAAATACTAAACAGTGCATTCTGGACGCGGCTGAAAGACTTTTTGCCCTCCACGGCTACCATAATACCTCACTGCGAAAAATCACCGGAGAAGCCAGGGTCAATCTGGCAGCAGTCAATTATCATTTTGGCTCCAAGGAAGCTCTCCTGAAAGCAATATTTGAACACCACTTGATCCCTCTCAACAAAACCAGGCAGGACAATATCAACGCAGTTCGTGAACTGGCCCATCGGGAGAAAAAACCTCTGCAGGTAGCCGATATTATCAGGGCATTCCTTGAACCAACCTTCAAATACCGGGACAGCAAAAACGGAACCAATTATTTTATCGCCCTGGTGGGGCGGGCGATGACGGAACCGGATGATACAGTCAGAAACCTTTTCCTTCACTACATCAAACCACTGGGATTCCTGCTGTTTGAAACCCTTAAAGAAGCACTGCCGGATCTTCAACCAGAAACGCTCTACTGGCGGCTGCAATTTACCGTAGGAACCATTAGCCATATTATGAGGGCAACAGGAAATTTGCAGATGGTTCCCGATCATATTAAACTAAACCAGGATGTTGACTCCCTTGTTGAGCAGCTGATCTCTTTCCTGACCGCCGGCCTGGAGGCACCATGATGAGAAAATTTCCGGCGGTGAAAAAAATCTTTTGCACCCTGTTCATCTTCATCCTCACCGGATGTACTTTCTTTCAACCCACAATCAAGAAAGTACCCCCCGTTCCCGCCGGCTTCCAACATCAAGCCGGTGGTAAGGCGGCAATCATGCCCATTGATCCATGGTGGCAATCTTTTAACGACCCGCAACTCAGTCATCTTATTGATGCTGCTTTTGCCGGAAATCTCGATCTTGACCAGGCTTTTGCCCGCTATCAACAATCATTGGCACTGGTAAAAATCCAGGCGGCGGCGCAAAAACCAAATCTCAACCTTGAAGGACAGGCACATCGTGATCACCAGCCGGGAATCCTTGAAGACACCACTGGAAACAATTATCGCCTTTCCCTGGCTGCCGGCTTTGAAGTTGATCTCTGGCAGAAACTGGCGAAACGCCGTCAGGCCAGCAGTCTGGAAGCCAAGGCCAGTGAAGAGGACATAAAAACCCTGTATCTGGGACTTTCATGCCAGGTTGCTGATCTTTACTACCTGCTTCTTGAGCAGCAGTCACTGCTGTCACTCACTGAAGAAACCATTAATTCTTTTTCCGACACCTTAAAACGGGTTGAGCTACGTTATCGCCAGGGGCTGGTCCCGGCCCTTGATGTCTATCAATCAAGACAAAACCTGGCAGCCGCCAGGGCCCGAAAGCCCGGTGACAAAGCCAACCTGGAGATCACCAGACAAGCCCTGGCTGTTTTGTTCGGTCAATTTAAAAGTGAGGAAAACCAGGATTCAACCCGTTCGCTCCCAGATGATCCGGTCATGTTCAAAGCCGGCGTCCCGGCAACCCTGCTGCAGCAGCGACCTGACATCAAGAGCGCCTGGCTGCGGCTGCAGGCCAGCGACGCAAGACTGGCCGCGGCCATTGCCGATCGTTTTCCCAGTATCAATCTGATGGGAAATATCGGTCGGTCACAGACTGTTTTCGGTACCTCGCCGGTGATCGGCACTTTCTGGCAATTGCTGGCCGGTTTTACCCAACCGCTGATTGATGGCGGTCGACGCTGGGCAGAGGTGGAACGAAGCCGGGCCGTGGTCCGGGAGCTGATGGCCTACTACCAGCAAAAAGTTATCGAGGCAGTGAGAGAAGTGGAAGATGCCCTGGTCAAAAACCGCGCCACGGCTGAAGAAATCAATTATCTCAAACAACAGGAATTTGCCACCGGACAGTCCCTGCGCCTGGCAACTGAACGTTACCTGCAAGGTATTACGGATTACCTCCCGGTACTGACTGCCCAGCAGTTTCATTTTACTGCCCGCCGCCAGCTGCTGCAGTCTCAACAACAGTTAATGGCTGCCAGAATCAGCCTGGTTCGGGCTCTTGGCGGCCAATGGATGACTGAAACATTCAGGATCCGCCGGTCAAAACCCTCAACACAAGGATCAGCTTCATGAGTTACGGTAAAAAGCTCAGGCAAATCATCATTCCGATACTCATCCTGGGATTGGGCATAGTGGTCATGTATTACCTGGTCAGTCACCGGGCAGCCCCGAAAAAAGTGGAAAAGGACCAGCCCGGAGCCCTGGTTGAAACCCTTACCGTCCACCCAGGAACACATCCCATCAATATCTCGGGAACCGGCACTGTCCAACCCCGCCAGGCGGCATCCATTGCCCCCCAAGTCAACGGGAGAGTGGAGAAGGTAAATCCCAAACTGGTCATCGGGGGATTCTTTTCCACCGGCGAGATGTTATTTTCCATCGAGGATATCGATTACCAACTGGCCCTGGAACAGGCGACCGCCAACCTGATCAAGACAGATGTTGAGGTACTTAAAATAAAAAGCCTGGCCAAAGTTGCCCGCCAGGAATGGGAACGACTGCAACCAGACAGCAAGGAAGAGCCAAATCCCCTGGTCCTTTACAAACCCCAATTGCAGGGTAGCATCGCCCAGCAGACGGCGGCCAGGGCCCAGCTTGAGCAGGCAAAAATCAACCTCGAGCGGACAAAAATCCAGGCGCCGTTCAACTGTTTCATCCGCAGTGAAAACCTGGACCCCGGACAATATCTCAGGTCCGGCAGCACGGTTATTGAAATAAGCGGCACCGACAGCGCTGAAATTATCACACCCCTGCCGAACACTGATTTTCGCTGGCTTATTATTCCCCGGGGGAAGCAAAATCCCAACGGTTCAACCGCGACCGTTATCCTTGACGATCAGCAGCAGACTTACCGGTTTCCAGGCCGACTGGTACGAGCCCTGGGCGAAGTGGACCCCCGCGGCCGCATGTCCAGGGTGGTAATAGCCGTTGATGATCCTTTCCACCTGCGAAAAAAAACCGATAGCTACCTGCCAGAACTTGAAATCGGCATGTTTGTCAATGTCATCATCCATGGTCGGCAGTTGGAGCAGGTTATTTCCCTCCCCCGTGATGCCCTGAGAGACCAGGAAACCGTCTGGGTGGTTGATGATAACAACAAATTGCAGATCAAACCGGTAACGGTAATTCACCGGCAGCTGAAAACCGTCCTGATCAGCGCCGGGCTCAACGACGGCGACCGGGTGGTGCTGACCAACCTCAACGGAGTGGCAAACGGGATGAAACTCAGGCCAGTAGTCCGGGAAAATCAGTCATGAATGGTGGCGCGGTAAAATGGATGGCCAACAACCATGTGGCTACCAACCTGCTGATGCTGGTTCTCATAGTCGGTGGGTTGATTATGGGAAATTCGCTCAAACAGGAAGTTTTCCCTGAAGTCACCCTCGACCGGGTGCTGGTTTTGGTTGCTTATCCCGGCGCCGGTCCCGAAGAGATTGAAGACGGCATCATTCTGAAAGTCGAGGAAAACCTTACCGGCATTGATGGCATCAAAGACATTCAATCCCAGGCGGCCGAGGGCATCGGCACTATCATGGCGGTCCTGGAAGACGGGGAAGACGCCAACCAGGTACTGCAGGACGTCAAGAATGCCGTCGACCGGATCATCACCTTCCCCCAGGACGCGGAGGAACCGATAGTCAGCATCCTGATCAATCGCCAGGAAGTTATTTCGGTGGTAGTTTATGGCGATCTTTCCCCCCGGGGATTGCGGGAACAGGCGGAAATGATCCGGGATGACCTGCTGGAAAAACCGGAGATCACCCAAGTGGATCTTGGCGGCGTCCGCCCCTACGAAATTTCCATTGAAATTCCCGAGATCAACCTGAGGCGCTACAATCTCACCCTTGACCAGGTTGCCCGGCGTATCCGCCAGGCCTCCCAGGACCTGCCGGCGGGAGAGATCAAAAGCAGAGGTGGCATGATCCTGGTGCGCACCAAGGAAAAACGCTACTGGGGCCCCCAATATGCCGACATCGTCATCATCAACAATTCCGATGGCACCGAAGTAGCATTGGGGGAACTGGGAGAGGTAAAGGATACCTTTGCCGAAACCGACGAAGAAGCCCGTTTCAACGGTCATCCAGCGGCCATGATTAAAGTATTCCGGGTGGGCGAGCAAAAGCCGACGGACATTTCGGCAATGGTGAAAAAATACGTTCATGATAAGCAGCTGCAACTTCCGGAATTGGTGAAGCTAGCCACCTGGAATGATACCTCTGAACTACTCCAAAGCCGGATGAATCTGCTGCGCAAAAATGCTTTTTACGGCCTGGCACTGGTGTTCATTGCTCTCAGCCTGTTTTTGGAAATTCGCCTGGCGCTCTGGGTGATGTTGGGCATTCCCATCTCATTCTGCGGCGCCCTGCTGCTGATGCCTTTCATGGATGTTTCCATCAACATGATCTCACTTTTTGCCTTCATCATGGCTTTGGGTATTGTGGTTGATGATGCCATCGTCGTGGGAGAAAATGTCTACGCCCACCGGCAAAAGGGGGAATCATTCAACCAGGCATCAGTCAGGGGAACGATGGAAGTTGCCGGACCGGTGGTTTTTTCCGTCCTCACTTCTATTGTCGCCTTTATCCCCCTGCTGATCATTGAAGGCATCATGGGGAAATTTATCAAAGTCATTCCCATGGTGGTTATCAGTGTTTTGGCGATTTCCCTGATTGAATCAATTTTCGTGCTGCCGGCCCATCTGTCATGGGGGAAACCTCGTCCCCTGGCCAGCGGTTTTTTTGGCACCATTGAACGCCTGCGGCTAAAATTCGGCAAAGTCCTGGAACGCTTCATCCAGGGACCCTACCGCCGATTCCTGCGCCTGTCTCTGCATAATCGCTACGCAACTCTGGCGGTAGCCTTGTCCATTCTCCTGATGTCTCTTGGCCTGGTGGGTGGTGGTATCATCAAGTTCCGCTTCATGCCGGCGGTGGAAAGCGATATCATCATGGTTTCCCTGGAAATGCCCCAGGGAACTCCGGTGGAACAAACCGCCGGGATTGAAGAATATCTGGTCAAACAAGGGATGGCCACCATCACCGACTATGATAAAACCCTGCCGGACGGACAAAGCATTTTTCGCCATCTCTACGCGGTGGTCGGCGGTACCATTGCCAAGGGCGGACCGGCAGGAAGTTATGCTACCAGCAGTTCAAACCTCAGCGATATCGCCCTGGTCCTTACTCCCAGTGAAAATCGTGAGATTACGGCGACGGAACTATCCCAACGCTGGCGAAAACTGGTCGGCGAACTCCCCGGGATCGAATCCCTGGTTTTCACTTCCAACCTGGTACACATGGGGGCCAATATCGACATCCAGCTTGCCCATGATGATTTTCATATTCTCCGGAAGGCTGCCGATCAGGTAAAACAAAGCCTTGAACTCTACCCCGGGGTCTCCGACATTGCCGACAATTTTTCCCAGGGGAAGCGGGAGCTGAAGATTCGCCTGAAGCCGGAAGCCAGGACCCTGGGCATCACCGAAGAAGACCTGGGAAGACAGATACGCAGCGCCTATTACGGCGCCGAAGCCCTGCGTCTACAGCGGGGCCGCAGCGAAGTCAAGGTCATGGTCCGCTACCCGAAGACCGACCGCGAACATCTCAGCAGCCTGGAAGATATGTGCATCCGGACTGCAGGCGGCGGAGAACTGCCCCTGGAGCGAGCCGCCCGGATAACCGCCGGCCGGGGCTACAGCGAAATCAACCGCTACGACCGCAAGCGGGTTATTAACGTAACCGCCAGCGTCGATGCCAGCACCGCCAACGCCGAGGAAATCCTTGCCGACCTCCAACACACCAGGTTGGCCCAGTTGAGCCATGACTACCCGGGATTGAGCTTCTCCATGGAAGGGGAAGAAAAGGAAAGACGGGATTCCATCGACAGCATGAAAAAAGGATTTTTGCTGGCCCTGCTAGCCATTTACGCCCTGCTGGCCATTCCCTTCCGCAGCTACAGCCAGCCGCTTTTGATCATGACCGCCATCCCTTTCGGGATGGTCGGGGCCCTGCTGGGACATCTGATCATGGGTTATGATTTGAGCATCCTCAGCATTTTCGGGATTGTCGCCCTCTCCGGGGTGGTGGTCAATGACTCTTTGCTGTTCATTCATACCATCAACACCAACCGCCAGCAGGGGATCAAACTGATGCCGGCGGCCATCAATGCCGGCACCAGGCGTTTCCGCCCCATCATGCTGACCTCGCTGACCACTTTTTTCGGCCTGATCCCCATGATCCTGGAGCAGAGCATGCAGGCAAAATTTCTCATCCCCATGGCCATCAGCCTTGGTTTCGGCATCATGTTTGCCACCGCCATCACCTTGATCTTGATTCCCAACCTCTACCTGATTCTCGAAGATGTCCGCCGATTACTGGGGCTGCAACCCCGGCAAAACAGCCACGACTACAATGAAATCCTACCAGCAGAAGTGGAATCCGAACAGTAAAAAACCAGTATAACACCAACGAAAAAGGCCCCGAGTTATCGGGGCCTTTTTTATTGATTGTGCCTGCACATTGATGACAATGAAGCTACCTGGTGTCCATTCCCACCCGTTTGCCATATTTGACGATCTTCCCGTTGATGAAATCCACTTCCGTCCGTCGTTTATTCTCATTATCCTTCAGCAGCCGGGTCATAAGCTCGCCGGTTTCCACCTGATCATTGGTCCAGAGGATATGCAGATGATCCATGGCTTTCCCTCCTTCTTTTCATTCCTTTTATCACCACAAAGGCCTCCTTGCCATATCCATTTTCAATCTCCGCCGTTGTTTCAGGCCCCAAAAGCGTCTGGAGTACTTTAAATTTCCGGAATCCGGCCATTTCCAAAGCAGTGAGAACCTTGGGAGGTGAAAAAAATTCCGCCTCCCGATAAAATTTACTTTTCTCTTTCCGTTCCAGATAGTACCGGCCAAGATTGCTGTTCTTATCCACGAAGGCGACAACGATGAATCCTCCGGGGCGCAGCACCCTGAAAGCCTCCCTGAATGACTGTACCAGATCGTCAACAAAGCAGATAGTGGTCACCATCAGGACAAAATCAAAGGATTGATCGGCAAAGGGCAGAAATTCGGCCACCCCGCAAAAGACTTTGATGCCTGCGGCGGCAGCTTTTTTCAGCATCGCGGCAGCTGGATCAACCCCGGTTTTTATCTCCAGGGGCAGGGCAAACTTTCCTGAACCAACCCCCACCTCCAGCCCGTCGCCCTTTCCGGCTGGGATAAATCGTTCAATGGCCCTAAGCTCGGCGGCATACATCTCCTGGTGGCGGTCAAACCAGGCATCATAGAGATCGGCGTGCTGTTCAAATGGTTCGGTTTTTGGCATTTCTTCTTACTCCACTACCGACCGGCACAAATAAAAGCTGTCTTAAAATCAGGCAAAAAGACCATTTTTCAAGACTATCTTTAAAAATTAGCCGGACTGCGCACCAAGATTACCGGCCAATTCAGAACCCGTAGCGACTTCTCCTTTATAGACTTCGCAAATTTTTCCGCCCAGCGAACATGCCAGACAGCCTTTTCAACCGGAGCTCCTGTTTTAATCACAATATCCTTATAAATCTGCCAAAATTCATTGACTTCCTTTCCCTTATTTCCCATAATGTTTTCTCCGGTTAAGACTATATATCAGGATTTAAAATATATTCTGAAAACATATATTATCGTAATATACTGAAACTTTTAATATTGTCAAATAAAGAAAATATCTAAAAGGTGTTGAAAAGTAGCCAGTTTTAGCCGGATGTAAATATTTTCTAGCCATAAAATGGCCTGTTTTTCATGTACTTCTTGATTTTCGTGGCCGTTGATTAGCCTGCTAAAGTTTTTTTGCTGA